>Ga0307515_10000488_pt1 | contig 94717 bp, 102 predicted proteins | sample 17_EM_MG_FD_194513 | JGI IMG/M metagenome (GOLD analysis project Ga0307515, IMG submission 194513) | Populus trichocarpa ectomycorrhiza microbial communities from riparian zone in the Pacific Northwest, United States - 17_EM | ecosystem: Host-associated > Plants > Roots > Unclassified | place...
GTTTATCAGAGCCGGGATTGTCAGAGACCTTGTCAGAGACCTTGTCAGAGACCATGTCAGAGCTGCACATGTCAGAGCCACACTTGTCAGGGCCAATTTACTTAGCCATATAATATACTCTTTAATCAACAAAATGAAAGATTCGTTAGATCTAAGATTCAATCGTGGAGGCTCTGAAGGAGAGGTAGGTTCAACTAAATCTCCTTCAGAGCCCAACAGAGCCGGAATTCATTTATCGCAGCCTGGATTGTCAGATCTTGTCAGAGCGCACTTGTCAGAGCCATGTTTATCAGAGCTGGGATTGTCAGAGACCATGTCAGAGACCATGTCAAAGCTGCACTTGTCAGGGCCACACTTGTCAGGGCCACATTTATCAGAGCCGAAATTGTCAGAGACTATATCAGAGCGTATTTTCATAGCTGGGATTATCAGGGACTATGTCAGAGCCACATTAATCAGACCACGATTGTCAGAGACCATATTAGAGCACCACTTGTCACAGTAGAGCGGTGATGAATACCAGGTAGTTGTTGCAGTACCAATCTCATGAGAAAGATATCGATTGTCTCAGGAAGGTCGCATACTGCTGATACACAAGTCAAACCAAGTTACCTTTGGTATGTGCACATTGCCATTAGTTGATGAACATGTGTCGAGTGTCCGCTACTCCCGCGGCCAAGGTGTTTTCCGATTTGAACAGTGACCTTCGACCGTGTTATAGATTTGACTTTCGAGGAGTGGCGAGAGCTATTGCAGGAGTGGTAGAAGAGTCGAGCTTTGTGAATATATTCAGCTGAACGAATTCTACACCAAAAAAGTAGCATATATCTTTCTTAATGACATGATTGCTCTGATATACCATGTAATTGTGACATATCGTTATTGTCTGTGAACACCAACTTGTCGGTATCCGAATCGGTATTAAAAATCGTGAGCGTAAGTTGAGACTCTCACACACGAGATGCCATAGTATCTTGCAAACAGTAAAAATGTAACCGAACGTACCATAAAATCCCGTAACTCACGGTAATAAACCCGTAACGTGCCGTGGCACGGCAGTAATAACAATAACATATTGTAGTCCTGCGCAAACGGCCATAACAAATCTTGGTTATGGTAACGCCAAAGCTTTTCCCAACGTAGCACCAGAAAGTACTCTCAGAGCACCTCAGTGCACATTGTTCGCATTCTGCCTGTCTGGAAGCTTCTGGGAGATACTGGAAGGATCCGTGTGACTGTTCAGAATAGCTGAGTTGTTGAGTTATGACTTCTGAACCATTTTACATTTTGCTGATGCAGGTACACATCCAATTGCTCTCAAGCACCGCCTGCAGCCTGTTCAGATATACTGTGTGTAGGTGGATATGTACATAGATACAGTGAGATATAGATACATAGATACATAGATGAGAATACAAATCGAATACATGAGTTTCAAAATCATTTCATGATGAGTAGTAGCTAAGATTTCCAAGTGCACCGGCTGCATTCCTGAACAATATCTTGTGTTTCCCAGTTGGCTCTACAGCAACTCAAGCTGCTCCCAGGCTTGTCTCTTGCATTCCCTGGTGCTCTCCAGGTTGCCACCAGACCTCCTTCTCCTTACAGATTTGTTGCCAGCACTCCAAGTTACATTTGAAGGCCACTGAATCAGTCCAGTCAGCTCCACACTTAGACCACCCTGGGAATCTGTTCCGACAACTCCCACACACTTGCAGTGCCCCCCAGATCCTCCCAGTGGCTCCCAGTGTCTCCCAGTGACAACAATACATTTTGCTGATGCCCTGTATACTCAATGTCAGGTAAACTGCACACTACAGAACCAGGTAAGCTCAATCTGATTTTGTTCAAAACCTGGCTTTGAAGGACCGCAGTGCCAAAAGAACATTATACGTTGGTTATTGTGTCACACCGAAAGCAGCATAGTAGTGAAACCCAAACAAAGCAGTTTTGTCAACAGTATGAGATTTTATATACCATGCAGTAAGTACCTTAGCTCAGGACTAACAATCATCACGCAAACAGCAGGTAGAGCAGAAGTGTAAATAATCTTCACTTCAATCAATGGATGAGAAAAGTTTAAACTCGATTACTTTTAATATTTCCCGACCTGTTAGAATAATGCCATTACCCAGAAAGAGTCAATATATAAAAAAAAAGCATCCCAAAAAACCATGGAAAAATTCCCGGCCATTCCAGAAACGGAGCTCAAGCTTCTTTGCATGAAGTTTCACGTTTGACGCATGTATACATGGCCATGAAACCATGCCTCAGATCGTCTGCCGTCTTCAAACTGTGCATTGTATTTGCAAAACAATCATTAATCAGCTTGGTACAAATCTGAATTTCAAAGCAGCCGAGAATTCTCGGCTACTTAAGAAGACTCTAGACATCAGATTCCCACCTAGTCGGACTATCGACACCCCAATTCACATCTACGTATCCCAATCCTCAAAAGCAGCATTAAGGAAACGTAACCTTTACAAAATTACCAGCGTCCTCCACCAAACGCTCTCATAATCACTACCAGAACTACTTAGTACTCTAGTATTCATGTTTAGATCCGATGGATCACTCATACCATTCAATGGACCATTCGATCGCTAGCTCACCAACAATTACTATCGCAACAGCAGCCTTCAATACTTCAGTAGCAGCTACGGCAGCAGCGGCAGCGTCTACGTCATCTTCCCTATCATCATCTGACCACAACCACCACCACACAGCAATGGAGAGCATGGCGATGTTTTCAGAACATCCTACACCTCACCGGTCCTTTTCAGCAAACTCACACCAACCACTCCTGTCACTGCTGTCGGACTAGGTCCCCTAATATTCTTCATTGCGGTGCTATACCGGGGTCTGCTGTTTCTTCGCTCCTACCTAGAGGCAGTGTACTGGTCCCCTCATGATCACACAACGTTCCCTACCTATGGTAGTTACCTCGCAACCGAGAAGAACCTGCGGCAAAGGGGAATCGCACAAGATTTTAACTTGGCGAGAGACGCAGGGAGAATGGGAATGGCATTCCTCGTAGCACTGATGGGCTATAGCCTTATGCTTGTTGTTATGAGTTTCGTAGTGGTGAGTTTCCTTGTGGCCTATTGTAGAGTTGATGCATTGGAAGTAAGGAGTCATAGGCATGGTTCTTTGCAGTTGTTATTGGGCTGGCTGTGGGCGAGTTTATTTTCGCTCGTCTACATGCTGGAAGAATTATTAAATGGAGGTGATGATGGGGGATTTCATTAGCAATATGATCCCGTGGTTCACAGGCAAAACTGATTGTTTGAGAGGAATTCATTGAAGGTGCAGGTCTAATGAGAGATGTCGATATCGTAATCAGTAGGAAAGTTGAGACTTGGATTCTTATCGCCAACTTTACGAACTTCACGCCTGGAAGTCATCGACGAGCTAGGAAGTTAACGCCTACTGCTAAAGTTCTTGCTTTTCAGAATTTTGAGGTTTTAGCAGTGAATGGGATAGGAGAGGTCTTGACGAGGCAACGACAGTAGAGCTTATGTCTCATGCACGATATACTATACGCCAGTTTTTGTCTGTGTGAAGAGGTCCGAGAAGCAAGCATCAAAGCTGAAATCGACGCTTCTTTCGTACTGAGTGGAATTTAAGTACTTACATTAAGTAGGTACTAAAGTACTTACGGCGCGTTCGGTAGCCCGATATACCTAAGAGTGGCCCGGTATGCTAGAAGGTCCAGTTCTACCATACCACAAAGCTGTTCGGTAGCTAGAATGAGAACCATGGTATCTGAGGCTCCAGAGAATGCACCTCTTGACCCGAATTTTGTAGAACTTTTTGTGATGCTTAAGAAGCGGGTCTACAACTTGAACCCGGCTCCATTTCGCAACCGCTATGGTTATCTCTCCTAAAAGGTATTGAGTATACTTAAGTATGCAAATTCGATTTTCAGTTCTATTATATATTCCCAAGCTAGGAAGGCTCAACACACGATAGTAATTATAAAGTACTTACACGTACCATTTACAGAACTTTCAAACCCCTGGAGGAAAATACTATTTTGCAGATGCAGGCTATGGATTACGCAAAGGGCTTCTTACACCTTATCGTAGTGTACGTTATCTTTTGCGTGAATAAACTCAAACCTCTCTACAGTATATAACTTTCCTTTATCTAAAATATATTTTTCTCTATATCTAACAGATATGGTAGTTCGCAGAATTATCAAGAGCTATTTAATCTACCTTATGTATAATTACAAAATGTAGTAGAGCAGATCTTTCGAGTGCTTAAAAGGCGGTTTGTAGTTATTAACTTCATACCAAAGTATGACTTCCCAGCACAAGTACAATTGGTCTTTGCAGTTACCGCACTGCACAATTTCAACTGCAGATGTAGTCCTGATTCAAGATTAGACCGAAACTACTAAGTAATTCAATGTGATAATTACTAGAGAACGATTAGAAGAAGGGAGACAAATATGTTGAGGATATGGATTACACAGTGGAGGGGGAAGATTCAAATATAGCAAGGTTGCGGAAAACTATCACATGGCAAATGTGGGATGGTTACAATTGAACTAAAGATTGCCCCTTCTTCTTGTTGTCTTCTGCGTTCAATCGCCTTCTTCACCCAAGCATTCCGTGCTTCTCCTTTATGCATTACCAGAAGCATCTCCGCTTTACGTATATCTGTAAAAATATCAAATGCGTATATCATATCCTCTACCGGAAGCTCTAGATATTCCTTTTGAATTTTAAATACTGCACGTTCAACTTTACTTTTCTTCTGTTGTAGCTTAACCGCAGCATTTCTCAAGTCATCAAAAGACTGTGATAGCTCTTTCGAGAAGATTCCTTTCACGAGCCAACTAGTTGAAGTATAGATAAGACAGGCAGCGCACGCTGTTGGATTATGTAGAGTTTTGAAGTGTAGTTGTATGAAAAGTTTGGTAAGAGCAGGGTCGATTGCTGTGGCCTCACAATTTATACCATTTAATTCAAGTGCTAGAGTTAGCCAGTCAGGAGGATATTCTCTACTCAATATCGATAATTATGAAGGAGTTTGTGCATGTAAACCTAGTGCGCGAGTACCAGAAAACAACATCTCCAGCTCACGGAAGAAATCCAGTCCCTTTTTCCAGTCCCTTTTTCCAATACTTGCTCGCTTTAGGAAATGCCCAACATCGAGTATTAGCAGAATGGTTACCTCTTCCAAATAGAAAGCTACTAGCTGTATAATCCACTCCCAAACACTTGAGCCTGCAGTGACCACCATAGTATTCTCACCCCACCCTACCCCGCTGTAGCCCTTCAGTGATAAAAAGTTCAAAGTCTTTTTTTATAACTATAAAGGCCGAAAATTAGTATTTGCAGTTGTATACTTACATTGGGTTCTAGCCTTACCTACATGGTAACCTTCGTCCTAATTTATTTAACATTCAGCTCTGGGGGGTTGCCGGAAGGGTTGAGTTCTTGATTGACTTCCCTCAAGGCCCGTTCATAAAAGGGCACCCTGGAGTCACTATTTGCCTCTTTCCTAGTGCAACATCATCAAGTAGAACAGTAATGAACTGCTTTGTCGTTGCGTGGGACTAGTCTGCTGGTGGCTTCTCCTTCTCTACTATAGCGCTGTTGATAATACTCCGAAATTTTGTGTTCGGCACCGAGGGGAATTGTATATCAGACGGATGCAATTGTCTGAGGGACCCAGATGAAGTTGAGGCGATAAAATTTTCGCTCAGCGCCGAAAAGATTTGTTGTTGCTAGAGGACTGTTAGCTGCGGCCCTGACTAATCAAAGACAACGGATTGTACTTAAATGATGGTTCTGTATATATATTTTATCACCAGAACAAATGGGGACCACTGAACGCACCCTTAGTACTTACTTGAAATATGATTGCTTTCATCTAGTTTGCTTCATACAAAGTAAGATGTTCACCAACAAATAAGCAGCAAGCGCCCCCTGACATTTGTCTAACAACCGCCCAACTGAGAACCCCAGTTCGCCACGCTTTGTGGATGCGCCAGTCACAGTTGCAGCGTTGCCACCCACACGTTGTGATCGGGTGTGATGACCCCTCTCCGTTCAGCGAATCTCTCATGAGAGTTCCTCCTCTAATCAAAGACAGTATTCAAAGTCACGAACGGTTATAGAGTAAATAGCACCGGATTCTCAAGCGAGCGGACCTGACTGAGAAGTGAAGTGAGATCCAACAATCGGAACAAAATCCAGCCACCTCCTCTTTCCCACACCCATCTCTCATCGTCATCTGGAAGGTCCTAGGTCCCCACGACGTCTGTAGCATATCATTTGATTCGCTTCATCCCCTTCCTTGAACGCCATCCATCAATCCCAAAAGATCCTACCCCCCGTTAACTGCCCTGTCACCACGAGACAAGGAACTGGATCTGTGTAGTGCAGCCTTTACTCTCGGGATCCAACGTCTGTCTTCTACCGCTCCCCGACATCCCTGTGATCCTTTCCTACATACAATACCAACTGTGTCGCCGGCACCTTGAACTATATACGCTTCTCAATTACACCAGCCGGCACATTCACATCTTACCCAGAAGCACGCCCGAGATATCCGGAAGCGTCTCTTCCACAATTCTTCCACAGTGGCGCGTTGCGTAGGGACATTCCGAAACCACGGCACAATTCCACGCGACGGAATCGCGAACGAAAACAGACGTAGGAGAAGAGCAGGACGAAGAAAACAAAGAAATACTTGGGTAGTAGTGTCAAGGGAAAAAGCGAAAGTCGAAAGCAGAGAACATATATATACGCATGGGTGGTTATGGAGAACAGGGACAGGTCGGGAGCTGGTAACAGCAGCAGCAAGCAGGATTTCTGGCGACGAGGGTCATCGAGTGTTACTACCACAACTAACAAGGCAACCTTCACCATTGCATACACGCCCTCATCGACAAACCATCAACGCAAACTCTCGTCGGCATCAACGAAAACGACTGGGTCCACGGGTATAACACGGCCTCGATCATTAACCGCCACAAAATCGGCGAAAGAACATCCACCCCCTACCACAGCCCGACACCGAAGACTGTCTTCCACCTCGGTTACCAGCACCAGTGCTCAACCAGCCACGAGTAGTTGCAACGTCATCTACCGTGTTGCGCAGAGAACAAACAATCTTCCTCCATTCCTGAGTCGCTCGGCCACTGCCCCAGTCCTGTCGCGACACGAAGTTGTGACTGCTGTGCACACCGACAAAGAAAGCAGCTCAAGAAACGCGAACCTTATTGACAAGAAAGGTACTACACAAAGCGCCAGGGTCTCTTCCTCTGCACCGCCGAATAAGCCGTTGAAACCAAATAGCACCGTCTTGCCGCCAACTACTAGTAAGTTACAACAACCCACAACAGCGCGGATCAACCATCAGCATCGTCACACACCTTCCGTCACTACTTCTACTACAAGTTTACCCATTAATCCCACCCATTCAACTGCCCCTAATAACGCTACAGCCCAATCCACAAACTCTTCTCCACCTAGCGACAGTAATCAGGATCCCAATTTACTCACCGTTTCCTTCTCGCGACCTGGATCATCGCACGCGTCGGCTAGATCCTCTCCGACACCTCCGAAGAAGCACGCACCTGCTCGATTCAGTAGTAATGGTGTAGAGACCAGTGGTGGCCCACCTCCATCTTTAGCTTACCGACGGAGATTTTCAATGGATAATCGAGGCGTATACTCAACACCATCCACTCCCAACAACCGCCCGGGCTACACGAGGGATCAAGGGGGAGATAGTAGTACGAGTAGTGCTACCGTCTCAGCTTTATCAATATCGAGGACTGGAACTGCTCAGGGGCAACGCGACATCCGAAGACATACAACAAAAGCTATGCAAAGGCGACAGAGCTATAGCAGTTACGACGAGGATGACGAGGATGACGATGAGGAAGATGAGAGTGGGGAGAGGGATCGAACAATACGAGGCTTGGAAGACTTACGGAATAACGGTGGCGTGCCAGCGAGCAGTGATCAAGGCAATGAGGATATATTTCTAAAGCTCGCTCGTTCGGACTCCATAACTAGTAGAGCTGCTGACAGACTCGAGAAAAGACGAGTGAGTCCCTCTCTCATTTACATTAATATTATTGGCGCCAAAATAGCATACATGTGAAAGATGTCGCGTTTAGAATGTTTTTCTAATACTTTATCCCTATAGGCACGACTTTCCCAACATTCTCGATATCGCAACTCTCTGCCTGCCGAGACCCAGTCTTCTCCGATTGCCGCTGCATCCATATTTAATTCTTCACCTCCAGAAGTCCGCGAGGACGTTTGGCTACGAAATGCTCGCATGTCTTCACCCGCCGACTACCGAACACGTAGGATGTCGCAGGCTTCCGAACACCTCGATGATCGAACGTCGGTAACTCCGCGGGCTTCGTTCGGTACCCGCCCTCAAAGCTTGCTTCGACGCGAGAATTCTCCCGGTCATTCGCGAAGTTTTTCTTTGGCGGATTCTAGTCCACGAACAAGGCTCGACAATAAGGCGTCGACACGCGGCCTTAGTGATTCTCCACATATCAATGATCATTCAAGTACCTCTTTAATTGACCAAGATTTTGCTGTATCCGTTGCTGGTGGTGGAGGAGGGAGATCCGTCGATTCTGCTTCTACTGTGTCAACGGCTGCAGCGTCTTCGGTTTGGGATGAGCTTGATGACTTAAAGTCACGTATTCGTCGGTTAGAAGTTACTGGTCATATTCCCGCCTCTTCGAGAGCCGGCGGCGCCTCGAATTCATCTGGCGATCGGCCCAGAACAGCGACAACTACCGTTACCACTGTATCTTCTTCGCCTCGCCATAACGCGACTAGTATCTCTCCCATCAACTCCACCTTCAGTGGAGCACCTAACGCAACTACATCCCATCCCCTTCTTCACACCGCTCTGGCAAAATCGAAAGCGGTGATGCCGCCCGATGTTTACAAGCATCTTGAACTCGCTGCTAAAGATGCCTTGGACTTGGCCAACACTGTCGGTGCGCCTGGCGCAGCGGCGCCCACGAATATGAGCGCCGACAGAACTGTCAGGCGAAAAGCGGATAGCGTATGTCGAAGTTTAACCGAGCTGTGCTTAGCATTATCGGAGAATCGGCACAACATTACGCCTGCACATCATCCCTTTATTCAGGTGCAGTTTGCGGGATCAAGACCCGCCAGTCGCGCATTTGGAGTGGACAGCGTTATTAGCCGTGATCGAGAAAGTATTCTTGCAGGCCGTGAAAGTGTACTCGGTGATCGTCTCCCTCCGAGAGCAATTGGACGTTTTGCGGAACGTAAGAATAGCCTTGCATCTCTCGGCGTTGCCGCTGGATACAGTCCCAGAAGTGACCCAATAGCATCCCCAACCACAGCCGGAACTATTAGGCACAGGAACTCGATGGGTTTGAAGGAGGGATTTTCCGAGGAGCGTGAGCGTGAACGTTTCAGAGCACCATCGAGGGCTATTACCGAAGTTAATACAACACCACGTCTACCTAACCCTCACAGTCGTCTCTCTCACCCGATTACTAGAGAGTATACAACGCAGGATACCAACTCCACCCTCCCTCCGCGAAGGAGCTCAATGGCACCAGCAGGGACCCATTCGTCACCCCTCGGCCCAAGCCCCAACAAACGGTTTTTCTCAGATAACCCGTCGCGGATGTCGCAAGAATTTACCATGACTGGCGGACCTGTCAACGATCGTCTAGTAAGTGCAGCGAATGCAGATCCGGACATGTCAACTAGATTCGGGAATGGCAGTCTTGGAAGAACTGGTAGTCGGCGAATTGTGAGAGGATTGAGAGAGTGTGTTGATCTCGACAGCGGACATCTAACTGCGTTGAGACGCGCTGAGGCTGCGACCGAACGTCTGTTGAGGCGATGATTATGCATTATGTTACGACGAGGATGAGGAGTTCTTTTGTTGTTACGACTAATTATTGGTGGGGATGGCGTACTTTGACAGTTCATAGTTTTTGGGTGGCCGTGGGTTTGCTACTATTTTGATTGGAGTTTTTAAAAGGAATGTTCTTGCTTGACTTTGGGATTTTCTGTGTGCGATATACTTATTGACTTTAACTGGCATTGGGAATGGGTGGGACGGACGGGACACAGCATGGCACGGCACGGCACGGATAGGGGAGAAGGTTGTTTTTTTGGCTTCCTCTCTTCGCTTGTTATGCAAGATATGAATGACCTAGCTTTTTGGCTTTTGGTTTGTTCTCTTCTTTCTGGAGTTCGCACGCGTGTTTCGTTCGGTGGAATATTGACTGCTCTGATTTTGGTTATGGATGTGTGCATCTCTTTTGTCGACACGTTTTCATGAACATGAGAAATGGTTTTATATGTGGTGTATTTGCGTTTCTTGTATCATAGTCATTCTTTTTTTCCTGATGCTTCTTGACTGCAATTATGAGTATAGATACGGGCTTTGGCATTTACAAAAACAAATTTTCATGTATATGGATTATATATGAGAGCTTGCTACCAGCGATTGAAGTGATATTCTGACAAGTAAACGTTGTTTTGACCATTATTCATCGTCCTATTGTTCACCTTCAACCCCACCATTCGATAGACGAAGACAGCACAGACGGAGTTCACTCAACCTTTATGCGATGACCTCCCATCGTTCTCATTTCCGCAACGTCCGCTTCTTTGACGAAGCCAACCCGGATGTCGTCCTGTGAGGTCTAATACAGAATGGATCCCTTACTGAGAACTTTCTCGTGAAGCTTGACATCGTCCTTGCCACCACTGCCCTGATTCGCGTCTCTGCGAAGGATACTGGGAGGGTTGTCTCGATAGTTAATACTCGTCTTGATGCGGGAGACTATAGTCAGCTGTGAAGGTGAAATCCAAGTCAGTGACGAACCGTGAGTCCATCGCATCATCTCGCAGTGTGTCTGGCCGGGAAGATGCCTTTTGAAACGGAATCCGTGCTCGCGATGGCAGATGTGTTATTTCAGGTGTTGTGAATAGGATGGCCCCATACGATTGGACTTCTTTCGAGGCAGCACATATCTTTCCGCTAGAGAAAGAAAGTCTTTAGGTTCAGTTCAAGTACGGGAGATGGATTACAGACATGGAAGACACCGCTGGAGTCTCGAAGGTCAACTCGTTGCAGAATGGGTTTCTCCTTAGCGCGAATGTTTACAAGCTGTTTGATCAATACTTAGTTTCAGTGAATCCGTATGTGAGTGCCTCCCCAAGATTCGTTATTTACGCTGACCCGTAAAAGGACAACTACATAATCACGGTATTTAATATTCATATGGTTGGTCTCGATGGCCGGACCCTTGATCCTGTATGCCGCGATCCTACGAATGCACACGGTGTATCCGACGATGGCATACCCGCCAGTTCGTTCTTGCGAATATGAGAGGTGCAGGGGAACCAATTTTCGAGGATGATTTCCCACCAGGAACAGACATGATGTAAGAGATTCGAGAAGGACCGTGAGTTGGGGCAGTCGTACAGGCTGAGAGAGGTTGTGTGAAGATATGACGCATGGGGGCTTTACTTGTTTTGTTAAAAGTTTTTTTTAGTATTATTAAAAATGTCGATAGACTTTATCTTATCTAATCTCACCCATACTATGTAAAGTGGGAGCCGGAGGCGAACGCGGAACTTATAGATCGTATTGCAAATCATTCCGATTCCCCGACTATATCACCCGAGCGTTTCGCCGCATTAATAAGAGGCGAAGTTTATTTGCGACCACGCAACTCCGGCCGTAGCTTACAAACTTCTCAACCATGTAGAGTAACTGCGGGGGCGAATAGCGACGTAATCGAGCTTCAAAATGTGGATCTTCCCCAGTTTATAAACCTAAACATGAGTAGCACCCTCTCCCGCAGCACCCTCATCACCCGCCATCTCTCCACTCGCAGCATATCCACCATGACCACTTCGAGTAACTCACACCCAATTACTCTGTACACCGCCCAAACGCCAAATGGCATAAAGATCAGCATCCTTCTTGAAGAACTGGGGCTTCCGTACAACGTCCACGGCATCTCATTCGACAAGACTGAGCAAAAGGAGCCGTAAGTCGATCGACCGTCCAGTAAGTGCGTTGAGTTTACAAGTTTACCAAAATATCACTCCAGGTGGTTCTTGGACATCAACCCCAACGGTCGTATCCCTGCACTCACCGACAAATCATTCGACGGTGGGAAGGGTATACATATTTTTGAAAGTGGAAGCATCCTTCAGTATTTGGTCGAGACCTATGACAAGGAGCATAAATTGAGCTACCCCCATGGAACGAGAGAGTATTGGGAGACGCAAGAGTGGCTGTAAGTTCACTCACAAAGGCAACAGCATTATCGAAGATTTGTTGACCCACTTTCAGTTTCTTCCAAAATGCCGGCGTCGGCCCAATGCAGGGACAAGCAAACCACTTCTTTCGATACGCTCCCGAAAAGATCCCATATGGCATGAAGCGTTACCAAGATGAAACTCAGCGATTGTATGGAGTTCTCAATACCCGCTTGGCCTCTTCAAAGTCTGGGTTCTTGGTGGGGGACAGGCTCACAATTGCGGATATCACTACATACGGATGGGTTAGGAGCGCAGGGTGGGCCGGAGTTGAGATTGATAATTTTCCGAAGTTGAAAGAGTGGGAAGAGAAGCTAGACGAGCGCGAAGGAGTTAAGAAGGGTAGAGATGTGCCGACCCCGAGTAGAATTAAAGAGATGATGAAGGATACCAAGGCTACAGAGAAGGAGGCAGAGAAAGCGAGGGCGTGGATTATGACGGAGAAGAAGGAGTAATTTATTCCGGATGGAGTTGAGAAATCGGAATTTAGAATGAGATAGCTTATCATGCTCTTGCAATTTCTACAATTCCTATCCTACCAGCCACGATTCACGCTCATATACTCGTATCCCACAGTGAAGCTGATCACGGTGTGTCGTCGGAGCATCTAGGTTTGTGTCTTTGAAATAATACGGGTACTCCGAACCCGCGTCGATGAACTAGATCGTTATGGAAGTCAATCTATCCAACATTTGGTGAAACAGAATTGCGTTGTTAGCATGATCACAGTACGAGAAGTGATAGACCTTAACATGAAAATGATGAAATTTTGCAAAATCACCAGCATTCCTCTTCGGTTTCCTTCTCGCTCAATCTCCCTCATGCACCCCAAATCCCCCGCGTTCACTACCACGCCTCTCGACTTAATATACCCCAAGCAGAGCTCTCAGCAATACACGTAAGTTGATGTAATCATATGTATCACTCGCAGAGTCCAGAGTGGCCCATGATCTTCCCCCATGACTTTGCCCTATCCTGAGGCGAAGTACATCCTATGTTTGAACTATCAACGCAGGTTATGCAGATCCCGCTCCTGACAAGCAGGTTCCCCGCAGAGGGAAGTCCATGCTCCCGAGGTCATACTGTAAAAGCTCTTCGTCACAAACCTCCAGCTCAACTATAAAATAACTAACAACTTAAGTCAGTATGCGTATATCTATGTTTCAACCCACACATTTCGCCAAATATTCACACCCCTTGAACATTTATCTTTCCCGATACCTTGTAGTAATAACAGAAAACACCTAACCCTGACTGTCTACCATTTTCTCTCCACCAACCACCATGAGAAGAACAGAACCCAATACGATATCCCGATTCATGCAGCTGTCAGAACGCGAAGTGCTTGAGCTAGGTTAGGCCTAGGTTCCTGCCTTACAGCTTCAAAATAAGTTCAAATCACATAGTTAAGGATGGTGTTGAGATCAATTCGGTGGAAATGAGAGGCTATATGACGAACAGAACTTAGGCTGGAAGCTATCACACGAAATTTTGTTGAAATACATGCCTAAATTTGGCTGCTGAGCCTACAACTGTGTAGTCTAACTTAGATAATCAGTTGGTACGAATGTATCATGAAGGCATCCAGCAAGACATACAATTATTCGGACGGCAATGTCCGATTCCACCATAATTCATTCATTGTCTCTGCGAGGAGCATTGTGGGAGTGCCGTTGTGACTTCCTTGATAGGTAGATGAGTGGTGCATGCTACAAAAAGTCTTTGAGTTGCCGATGTCAGTTGTCGATCTCCGATGCTCCGATCAGGATCAGTTCAACCACACTATTCGAAGCCTCAATCGCTGAGTTGTCCCAGGGAATCCCTCAGGACAAGATCTTATATAAACAAGTCGGCGAAAACATAACCTTGGTCCCCTTGCTGGTCGACCTATAGGAAAATTTCCCCGGCAGATAAATAACTGCTATGCAGCGATTTCATCAAGTATTCTTGAAGATTTCTTCAGACTCCCCTGCTATACTTCAACCCAAACAACTACCGTCTGATCCGTGGCAGTAAAACAATAACAAATCTCTGGGTGGCCAGGGCGGAGAGGTGCACATTGTACACCCTCATATCAGTGTTACAGGGGTAGTGCTCAAAGTACCGTTGAGTTGGTGCCAGAACAAGAGGAAACCGTGAAATTGTGAGCAGAGAGCCCAGGTAAGGTTCAGCACCAGTCCTTTCCAACCACAACCAAAGATGAAAAAGGGCAGTGGAAGGGGATCTCGTCCACCTAGCCGGCTATCCGTAGTGGAAAGAGAAATAGGCTCTACCATACTCTAGATAGAGTGAATGCAGTATGATTAAAACAAAACAAAACCAAAAATGAATCGAAGACATCAATGTGCGAGTGATATCTTATGAAAGTGATGCGGCTGATACTCGTCAATTATCAAGTCTCCGGACACCCTGTCAGAGATTAGATTGATTAGATTGATTAGAGTCCTACTTAGGGAGATGTGTAGTCATTAAATTTTTGATGTGTCGCCAAGGGCGCTTACAATGGGGTGTCCGGAGACTTGATAAATTGACGAGTAGCGTTAGGTGTGTTAAGCTTGTTCTGAAGACATTATCCCTGCTCAACAGCCAATCTGTAACCTCCAACATGCGAGTGGCCCATCCAAGCCCATATAGTTAGGGCGTTACTTAAAGTTACAGGGAAAAAAGGTGGGTTAGATATTCACGTTAAAACAGGGGCAAATGATCAATTTTGGCTCGAAGAGTGCTGACTCCATGAGCCATGTTGCATTCAGAGACTCACAAGTTCAATAACTTTGCCAAGTGCTGACACCAGATGAGCCACACCTCATGCATACGGCCCAGGGACGCGTCCAGCGCCCACACCTAACAAGCCACAAACATGCCACTAGCGGGGCACCTCACAGCCACGCACCCTCAGCTCCCTGCTCCCACATCGATCCAACTTTGAGCGCAATTAACTCTATGAGTTTTACTTTGACCAGGATATTGTTTATATATGAAATGTAGTTAACAAGATGCTCTTTCACTTGCTTGTCTCCTCTTTTAGTTTCCTCTGATATTCAAGGAGTAGTTGTAGATTAAGTACAGTGACTTAGACTATACTTAGCACTGTTGATGCTGCTAAGCACTGCTTAGCACTGCTGGTGTTTTGCATCAGGTAAATTATTTCTACCTGATGCTTAGATACATGTTGTATACTATTAGGTAAATCTTTTCTACCTGACACTTAGATATATATCATACACCATCAGATAAATCTTTTCTATCTGATGTTCAGAGTTCTCCCTTAGCAGTGGCAATGGTATATAAGCAGACTGCGGCAAATACAATACAAGTCATGTGACAGATAGTGCAAACACCTTGTCACGGACAGTTCTGTATTTGCAAGGTAAGTAACCTTGAGTGAGTTTACACTTGAGCTGCATGGTGATCAATTAGTGAAAGGTACACCTACACTACATCAGCAAAATGTATTTTTGTCTCTGGGAGCCTCTGGGACTGTCTGCAAGTTGTTAGACCAGAATCCCAGGATGGTCAAATCCCAGAGTGTACTGGACTGATGCAGTGGCCTTCATGTGAACCTGGGAGCACTGGCAACAACTCTAGGTGGACATAGGAGGTCTGGTGACAACCAGGGGACATCAGCAACTACTCTAGTTTCCATCAGAAACACCCGGGTGTTCCGGACGGCTCTGACGGCTCCGACCGAACCATATACCCTCTGACGGAGAATTCCATGCTACCTGTCGCGCAGGCGACGGCTCACGATCCATACGTACTCTGTTACTTTGTGGTGACGTTTACGCACCATTAGAAGGACACGTGTGTTACACTCTTTGCAGGGGCTGCAGTTATGCTCAAGCCGTTTACACAACGCCTGGCAATGTTAAATCATAGCTACTACCTATCATTCAACCATTTTCAAAACTTATGCATTCAGTTTGTATTCTCATCTATGTATCTATGTATCTATATAGCTACCTATCTACACACGGTATATCTGGACTGGCAGCACGCAGTGAATGTCAGCAATTCGAGGTGTGCCTGCAGATGACGATCTTGTGAACTCAGAGATTGACACCGAGGACGTGATCGAGCGAGTTTGGAGATGCAATTGGAGACCGGGATTGAGTGAACTCAGAGATGCACTTAGAGGCTGAGAACGAGTGAACTCAGAGATGCACTTGGAGGCCGTGATGGAGGGAGTTTGGAGAGGCACTTGGAGGCCGTGATCCAGCGAGATTGGAGATTCACTTGGAGGCAGTGATCCAGCGAGATTGGAGATGCACTTGGAGGCCACGCTCGTGCAAACTTGCAGGCCGTAATCGAGCGAGTTTGGAGATATACTAGGAGGCCGTGACCGAGCAAGATTGGAGTTGCACTTGGAGGCCGTGATCGAGCAAGATTGGAGATGCACTTGGAGGGCATGCTCGTGCGAACATGTAGGCCGTAATCGAGCGAGTTTGGAGATACACTTGAAGGCTGTGATCGAGCGAGTTTGGAGATACACTTGGATGCCGTGATCGAACAAGATTGGAGATGCACTTGGAGGCCATGATCGAGTGAGATTGGATGAGTACTTGGAGGTGGTCGATGGACGGCGCACCGGGTGATGAGACTCTATTCATCAGTTAGTTAACTCACAACCGTGGGAATGTGACAATGTGACTTTACCGTTGTGCTCTGATGGAGAGCTGGAGGATGGCGGTCGATCGTGTAGGGAGGTACGCCGGAAACTGAAGCTACATTCATGGGTCAACTTGTAATCATGAGAATGAAGGGAAAACAATCAATCTTGGGTGGATGCTGTACTTGGTGTATGCTGTACTCGGTGTATGCTGGACTCGGTGTATGCTGCACTTGGTGTATGCTGTACTCGGTGTAGGCTGTACTCGGTGTATGCTGTACTCGGTGTCAACTCATGATCATGTCATGGAGAGATAGAGAGGGATGACTTCACTATGTGTCCTGCGATGATGGTCGAGTTGTGGACAAGAAAGAGAGAGATTGGGGATGAAGATGAGAATGATATGGAGGATACGAGCGGATAAGAGAACTCAGGGGTACGACTTGCCGCATTGGGTTGGGCAGACCTCGTATCGGTGTTAGTTTGCGCCGGATCGGGACTCGTACCTGCTGTATCGGGGATGGTTGATTGACTCGCACACGAAATTCTCTAAGTCCCAGTTTCTCATGATGATTTCCCCCGATCTCTCACTTTCTGGAGCTTAACTCTACCATCACCTAAGAACACGAAGTTAAGTCATCCCTCTCTATCTCACCATGCCCTAATCATGAGTTAACACAGAGTACAGCATACACCAAGTACAGCATCATCTGAAGATTGACAGTCTCCCGCTTCCAGCCAGTTTCTCATCTCTTGGCGGATGTTGAACTCAACTCTCTACATTCCCACAATTACAAGTTAACCAATGAATAGAGTCTCAGCTGCCATCACGCCTCCCTCCAAATCGACTGCCTCCAAGCACTCCTCCAATCCCGCTCAATCATAGCCTGCAAGTGCATCTCCAAACTCCCTCGGTCAGAGCCTCAGAGTGCATCTCCACACTCGATCGATCACGGCCTCCAAGTGCATCTTCTGAGGTCACTGGATCTCGGCCTCCAAGTGCATCTCCAATCTCGCTCGATCACGGCCTCCAAGTGTATCTCCAGACTCGCTCGATTACGGCCTCCAAGTTCATTTATGAGTTCACTCTATTTCAGTGTCGAAGTGCAGCTCCAAACTCGCTCGATCACGGCCTCAAAGTGCATCACCAAGTTAACTCGACCTCGGCCTCCAAGTGCATCTCCAACCTCGCTCGATCCCGGCCTTCAAGTGTATCTCTGAGATTATTCGATCTCCATCTCCAAGTGCATCTCAATCACGCTCGATCAAGTACATCTCCAAGGAGCAACGGCGGTTGTACGGAGATACAGGGGTAACGGAGTTGGACAGAGTGACAGGGAGTATATATTCGGCGGACCCTGGAGTAGATAGACATCATCTCATTTCCCTCTCCTCTTATCATACAATGAAAATTTACACTCTATATTTCCCAACTTTTGGTCTCACTCGCTCTGTCCAAGATTTTGTGGATCCACGCAATTGCGTGGATCCTCACAGCCGGGTGGTATCATATCTTCTCACCTTCCTACACTCCTCGAGCTTAATGTAGAAGGAATGCGAGGAGAGATTTTTGCAGCGTCACCCATTGCATTGCAATCCTGATGCAAGCATATACCCGATGAACCCATTCCGACGTCTGTGCACAGTTGGCCATAACGCCAGAATGTGTGTTCAAAATAGGAGACCGGCAGAGGGAGAAGAAACGACGAAATGGCGTTAGGAGGGCGATATGTGATGTGACGCGTGGTCTTGACGCCGAGCGCGGAGTAATCTGCCACCAGGGTGTCTCTGACGGCTCTGCCGGAGCGCATCCACTCTCACGGAGCCATTCCGCCCGGACAGAAATGTTTTCTGCGGATGAATACTGCAAGGATTCTCTGCAATATGATGGTCAGTTTCAGGACTTCCAAAATATCATGAAATATGTACTTTCTCAATTATCTTTGCTAAACCTGGTTTCATGGCCTACACCTGATTCATTCTAGCATTGCCCTCTTTTCGAAGTCTTTGACTCTTCCCAACATCAATGCTTTCATTCTCTCCAAATTGCTGATCCTGCTCATGGGCTTCCGAAGACTTGGGGCGGCCTTTTACACCGAGACTGCTGATGAATGCACTTAAAGCCAGCTGTATGACGTGCGCCATGCATGGTATGTGGTTCCTCAGTGCAGGCCACTTGATTCCAGAGGCCTCAAGTGTTGATTGCAGCTCGCGTGTCATCGAATGATTTGAGCCAGCATTATCAGTCGTAATACCAAGCAATCGGCCCTCGGTAAGCTCAAAACAATCAAGCACATCCATCAAATGTACGGCTTGCCTCGCTCCAGGATGTTGGCCCTTGACCTATCATCCCTAATTACATTTCGAAAGCAGAAAAGAATAGGCGATCAACCTCATCTAAAGCGAGTTGAACTTCACACAATGCCCAATTTTGATCCATATAGTAAGCGATGACCGACGTTATGGCAAGTGTGTTTGTTGATGTCCATTAGTCTAAATCTAAACTAACTTTATTTCGTGACGGCAATTGCTTCTTCAATGCATCCACTGTTAGTGCATATTCCCTCTGGCAAATGTTGGAAAGAGTCGTAGCGGACGGCAGCACTAGGTTGTCACATAATGCTTTATATGACCGTTGCAGCTCAAGATTTGATATAGTGTTCCATGGACTATGAGCCAAAACAAATCTTAACATGTGGTAGCGATTCCATGTGTTTTGGTGAAATTCGGAAGTTGCACAGTCCTCAGCTGCCAATTTGGAATGTTTTCTCTGTCACTTCAGTCAATATGGATCAACCTGGATGTCAAAGATGAATTCCCTCTGCAAACATAGTATTGTAATTCCTCGACTTCCTTGCCTCTTCAGGATGGCCAACGCTGTATCATCGACCGTCGAACTTGTTAATTTGGTTACTTCTGTCTCTGTTAATTTGTTTAACTTTGCGATGTGAGCTTTTGTAAGGAAATGTTTCCCCATTCAGCTGTCCCATGTTCTGATGGATGGCAAAGAACTTGGTGACAAATGATACATATGATTCTGGGGCTGACGGTCTCCTCAATTTCACAGTGCAAGTAAAATCGCCACGAAGATGTGTTTCTAGAATTATTCCTAGCAATCAGACGTTTGGAGTCTACATTTATCGAAGCCCGCCAAGCGTTCAAGACGATTTGCAAAGTATGGTCACTCAAATCCTGAATAATGACACGTTCATTTTTGGCAGAGATCACAACCTCTAGCATTGAGGTATTTAAAGATTGTGAATTAGACATGGCGGTAGGAATAAGAAAGCTTGATAACACGACTCGAGTGACTGCCAAAAGTCAAGTTATAGTTCAGCAGATTGCTGGTTTATAAATATCGACTCTAGAGCTACAAGCAAAAAAATCAGATCTGTGAGACATTGCATACATATTTGTGAAGTTGTATACAAGGACATATTGAGAAGACTGACCGTGTAAAACTCAATTTAGGAACAGTGCAATGCACTTCATTGATGTGTAGCTTACTGAGCCTCCACAAAGATTGTGTATGCTCTGTGGGCGCTCAATTGTAGAAGGCCGATGCGATATTGTAGCTAGTATTTTTGCCACAAAAAGGCTGCTGATATGTTGATTGTGGGTTTCCTGCGTTCCATTGCCCTTAGATTATCCAAGATCCAAGATCAAAAATTGTTGACGCTCCATTGACGCTCCGTTGACACTCTGTTGGCGCTCTGTTGGCAGTCTGTTGATGCTCATTTTAGAACATAGTTACGATGTTGCTGCAAGTACTTTTGCCTAGAAAGGTGGCTGATAGTTCGATTATGGAATCATGTGGTTGCACAGCCCGTTGATTTTCGAAGATGGAAGGCCTAAAATCATCGAAGCTCTGTCGACGCTGATTTTTGAGGCATAGGTATGATGTAGTCGAAAAGATTTTTGCCTAGAAAGGTGGCCGATAGTTCGATTATGGGTTAATGTCGCTGCATGCCCCCTTGATTAACAAAGATGGAAGGCCTAAAATCGTAGCCACACCATTGACGCTCATCGTTAGGGCATAGGTACGATGTCGCATAAAGCATTTTTGCCTAGAAAGGCGGCCGATAGTTCCATTATGGGCCAATGTCGCTGCAGGCCCCTTGATTAACGAAGATGCATAGCCTGAAATTGTTGACGCTCCATTGACACCCATTGTTAGGTCATAAGTACGATGTCGCCAAAAGCATTTTTGCCTACAAAGACGGCTCATAGGTCGATTACGAGTCAATGTCGCTGCATGGCCCTTTGATTAATGAAGATGGAAGGCCTAACATGGTTGACGCTCCGTTGACGCTCATTTTCAGGGCATAGGTACGATGTCGCCGAACGCAGTTTTGCCTCGAAAGACAACCGATAGCTCGATTGCGGGTCAATGTCACCGCATCGCCCCTTGGATAACAAAGATGGAATGCCTAAAATTGTTGACGCTCTGTTGACACTCATTTTTCGGGCATAGGTACGATGTTCGCAAAAGCATGTTTGCCTACAAAGGCGGCCGATGGTTCGATTATATGTTAATGTCACCGCGCAGCCCGTTGGAAAGAGCAAAATGCAAGAACAAAAATTGTTGATGCTAAGTTGATGCTCATTTTTATGATGTGGCAACGAGTGTGTCATTTGTCTCTTTCGCTATAACGCCCACCAATTCATTCACTTTAGCAGTATGTGACAATGCCTCCCATTGATTGCCAAATGTGTAAGACTAAAAATCATTGACACTCTGTTGACGCTCACATCAATCACATCAAAACAGCATTTGTACACACAAAAATTGAATCCAATGAATCATAAACACATTATTCACATCCAATATTGCGTTTGTATGTGTTATCGTTTGCATCCAGGAGTTTTGTTACCTCTCAATTTCTGATCAACTGCTATACACGCTATCTAAGCGAGAGATGACGTGGCCCTATCACAGTCCCGCACTTTGGGCCGGCAATTTACGGCATGTAGATCATTTCTCTAATTTTGGGTAAATATAGCTCGACTTCCCCACGTTTCTTTATCCAGCTCCTGCTCCTCGATTTCCATGACGCACCAGAAGCAATATCAAATATTTCCACCATGTGCACGAGGTCTGTGCGGGGAGTTATGCAGTTGAATACATGGATGAATGCAGCATGACGGTCATCGTTCAGGCAGATTCGTTATGAGCACTGACCGCTCTTTCTACAACACGTATGACATCACTCATCTAAATTGTGTTCGTATATTTCATCACTAATATAGCTTTTGCTTTGTCGCTGACCAGTCACTTGCAAATAGTAATCGAATGTTTTGGCAGTTTTTCCATGTGATTTGAATTCCAGAACTTTTACATGGTGCGTTCGACCCTTGCACATGCACAGACAAATTATCATGTCTCACAATTTGGTTACTGAAAACCAGAAAAAGCTGACATGTTGCAAAATTGGCCAACAATTTGCTTTTCTCGAAGATATGATGTCAAAAATTACAATTTGCCTATCTATTCCTCTGCTGATGCAGGAGCCATCACCATGTCTTCATCCGAATCCGAAATATATATGGTGATCAGCTGGTGGCTTTATGGAGGGGTAAAAGCTTACTGGTACAACAGGCTTCGCATTTAGCAAAGGTGAAGCATTGCGCTCTGCGGTGGACTCAAGACCGGATATGCTTGTGTTTGACTGTGGTTCCACTGAATCTAGCCGAATATGACTACTTTCTGGACGAGATGTCCCTTGCGGCATTGGCGATATTCCGGGGACAATGTCAAGACCCTCCAGAAGCTCTCCAATCGTTGACGGTACAGGTGTCGTTGCATCATCACCCGTTTGCTTTTGAACCACTGCCGGAACCTGCAATCCAGATGTGCCGTACTTCTTATCTCTTTCACATAAGGAATTGGCTGAGTCCTTCCATCCCAGTTGTGTCAATTCGTCAAGCTTCATCTGACTCTGACAAAACCTCTCCAGGCACTGCTGCACCGTTGTGGTGATTGTGCACATTACCCAGCCGGGTTTGTCATCTTCGCTGAGCTCACCCTGCTCTGTCTCTTCATCATCCTCATCTTCCTAATCCTCCCCATAGTCGGAACTTGCAAGATCACTCAGATTGTCTCTGATAGCTACCATCATCTCCTGCAATGTCTTTTCAGGCTCTCCGTTCGTCAATCCCACATTGTCAGCTTTCCTCGTATCTTCCTGCTCCTGCTGAACACCTGCCTCTGCATCTTCAACTGGCTTTCTTGCACAAGCGGTCTCTCTCTCAACAGAATCCTCGATCCATTGTTCGTTGTCTTCATTGCTTAAGAAGTGCGTTTCTCATCGTTTCTCGGCCGCAAGCTTCTTTTTGGGTTGCATGTTGTGCAATGCCCCCAGGGCTCGGACATTCCCTGCGTCCAAGCCGCTCTTGCCTTCATTCGCTTGATGACGTCGTTGTGTGGAGTGCTTTGTCGATTCACTATATTTGCCCACCAGAAGTGGCGAAAAGTTCTTTTTCAGAGCATTAACCCTTGTAGTTTGCCTTGACTTTGTTGTTGGGTGAGATGTCAGATGTTGCAAGATATGGACAATATGGAGGCAAGCTTCGTCTTTCATGTCAAGGTTGGTATGTTTACTCATCTTGAACAAAGCAAAAACCCGCATTTGGCTGTCAATGAAACGGGAATAGTTTGGCTAACTGTACAACATGACTTGATTGCTAGCATCTGTTTCAGGTAATATCCCGGGCATTCTCTGAGACAAACATCAGCAGATGTCCTTTCCCTCATACAATAACGTATTTTTTTCTGACAATCATGCGATTTTGGCTGTCGTACACCGTGATCTATTGCTGTCAATGACCACACAACATCTGACCTACTTATTTGACATTGCGGGGCGGTGGGAAACCCCTGCAACTTGCGGCCATACACAGCAGGATTCATCTTGAGTATATGGAACATCTTGGCTGCCGGGTAGCAGGAGGGGAGCTCCGCCATCTAGCCGGCCAGCCTGGTGGCGGAGGGGATTATGGGACTGTCATACTCTAAGTAGAGTGAATACAGTATGATTAAAACAAAAACAAAAACATCTTGGCTGCTACTGATTCTATTCTGACATGAAGCTAACTATATAGTCCTCAGGACTTCCCAATTCTTTTCGTTATCATCCTCCTCTCCTATTCCACACCAGCATATCATGGAAACACATCCACCCCAGCCAGCAGCGAGCGGATCGAAATCAAGCCGATTGGCGGACGATACATCAAACACGTCACTCATCGGCACACAGCAACAACGCAGACCCCAGCTAGTCCACCGGGATGCTGCCGATGCTGCCACCAGAAATATGACCCAGGATGCCCATTTAAAAATCATCCGTAAAACTGGAAGCACCAAGAATAGGAAGCATTACGGAGTTGGATGTAAGTATAGGCATATCGTGGTAAACAGCTGTCAATTTATCGTATAACGTACAGCAGGTGTATTTAGAGAGCTACGCGACCAGTTTCGCGCTGCCCATAATGGGAGACCTCCTTGGTCGATGAGGGCAGTCATCTGTACAGTCAAGGAAGTTGAACATCATGATGTTGCCAGCTCTGGAATTGTCACGAATGAATCTCCTGATAAGCATCCATGTGAGTGCACGAAACAGACTTTAATTATTGTGGAAGAGGCTACGGAAGCGTATATGGTTGAGGTAATCACTGAATCTCATTGTTACAAGCAGCAACTAATATGTTGAAGGTTTTCAACATGTCTGCTACTATGGCAAGGCAGGGAGGTCGGGTACAGTTGGAACAGTCCGACATGCACCTGGCCTTGGATGTGGCGAAAATGTCCAAGGAAGGCCTTTCGCGCCCCACAATAGAGGGAACGCAATTCCTGATCAAAAGACCTTGCGCCGAGGTCCGAGAGGAGAAGAAGCGGGGTGTTGAGTTTCCTGGGGATAGAATGGTAAAGGCTGCGATAGAAAGACACCTGGCTATGCTTGGTCAAAACCAGATGGCTGGATGCCTTCCTTGCCAACATGGCATGCCAAAGAATCCGCAGACACAATGGAGACACAGAGGAACAGGCACACCTCCCCCCGACTGACACAGACAGCCGAGTCCTGAGGTGACGCCACCTTTGGCCAAAATGCCACCTGCCCCAACTGGTAACAGTTCCGGAGCTCAAAAGGCCCAAATGGTCAATTTGCCGGCTGGACATGCATATTCACATACATATCAACCCTGTGCTGAATTTTTGACGCTCGATGCTTCTGACCAGGATAGCCAGCACGATGCAGATTTTGATCGACATATGCTCACTGATGAAGGAACATCCACTGGTTAGTACACTATCTGCAGTGTGGTAATGCAGCTGACATCTATTTTAAAGACCATAGCAGCCTATTGAGCGAACATGTAAGTGATGATGAGCATTGATTGAAAGGCACGGGATTTTGGAGATAATTATTATATATTTATATGTATCATTAAAGAACAATGTAGTGATCAAGAAGTAAGTAAATGTAAATGCTAGAAAGGCTGCCAGAACAATGTGAATGAAGGACTACGCCAAATCGAATGATTGTATAAGGTGGATACACGCGTGGGAAAATGGGCTTCAATGGAGCGTCAACAATGTTAGTTTATGTAAGACCGGTAATTCACAATTGATTTCGTCGTAGTCATGCATAATTGAAGTATTGGCCGCCTCAGGTGGCAAAAATCATATCGACACACTCCCTACGTCATTATGAAAATGAGTGTCAACGGAGCGTCAACGATTATTGGTCACGCATCCTGGGTAATCGCACTGCTGCTAGGTTGTAGGCAGTCATAAAGACATCATTGGCCGCCTTTATAGGAAGAATGGATTAGGATACACTCCCTGCCCCATCTCGATCATGAGCGTCAACGGAGCGTCCATAATTGTTCGTTGGGTATCCTGAGTATTATGGGGTGTGACAGTTTGCAGACAGTCCTAAACGTATTATCAGCTGCTTTTATAGGTAACAGAGAACGAGAAATGCTACGTGCCCCATCTTGAAAATGTGCGTCAACGGAGTGTCAACGATTGTTGGCCATCCATCATGGTTAATCACAGCGCGATGTGGCCATTATGGTCTATATACATCTTTTTGACTGCTTTTGAACGCTAAAAGGCTGAAGAATACTAACTGGGAGCTCTGTAAATGACATAAGTTGTTACTGTCGCGGAGGATGTGGCCGAAATATCCCGTACCTATCAGCCTATTCAGGCTGCCATCTCCTTGTTTATGGATGCTTGTGATCAAGCACCACTCATATTACCGTGAATGCAAGACCAATAATCATTGACGCTCCATCGACGCTCATTGTCAAGATGGGGTAGGAAGCATTTCGCTTTCTTTTTTTGTTATAAAGGCCCAATACTATGTTTATGGCTATGTGAAATCTGTCGCCCCCCAGATTACCCAAGATACATGACCAACAATCGTTGACGCTCCGTTGACGCTCATTGTCAGGATGTGGTAGGGCACGTATGTCTGTTCATTTTGATAACTACAGCGGCCAATGTGTTGAAAAAGAAACCGTGACATACCAATATCAATATTTTACGATTATCAGTAGCATATGGAAATGCGACCATAAATGTGAAACCCGAAACGCAGAACCGGAGATTGGAACCGATGGGTCTAGCTACACTCGGCAAAACCCACAGCTTGATGGGTACGGGTCCAGCTTTGGCCCACCAGGAGTCAGAGGGTCGGGTTGCTTGGAGGTTCCTGACCCGGACTGGGGCCTTTGGTTCAGTTCCTACCCGGACCGATGCCAGGTAACCTCGAACTGTTGCTAACACTAGCGAGATTCTACAAGTACCTGAAGATAGTTGATGGATGGCACGCCGGGTGTTCGAGATTCTATTCATCAGTTAGTTAACCCGCAACCATGGGAATGTGACATGGCGACTTTACCTTTGAGCTCTCATGGAGAGCTGGCCGACAGTGGTCAATCATGTATGGAAGCACGCCGGAAGCTGAAGGTACATTTGGGGGTCACGTTGTAATCATGAGAATGAAGGGAAGACAAACACTCTTGGGTGGATGCTATACTTGGTGGATGCTGTACACAGTGTAAACTGATGATCATGGCATGGAGAGATAGTGAGGGATGACTTAACTTTGTGTTCTGCGATGACGGTAGAGTTGTGGATGAGAAAGAGAGAGATGGGGGATGAAGATGAGAACGATGTGGAGAATACAACTGGATATGAGAAATCAGGGGAATAACTTCTCAGATTGGGTTGGGAAGACCTCGTATTGGTGTTATTACACCCTAGATCGTGACTTGTACCTGCCTTATCAGGGATAGTCACATGATTCGCACACAAAGTTTGCTCAAGTCCCACATTGCCATGATGATATCCCCCATCTGCTCTCAGCTCTCTCTTTTTCATCCTCAACTCTACCATCGCCTAAGAACACAAAGTTAAGTCATTCCTCTCGATCTCACCATGCCATGATGAAGAGTTAACACCGAGTACAGCATACACTGAGTTCTGCATACACTGAGTACTGCATACACTGAGTACTGCATCATCCCAAGATCGACTGCCTTCGGCCCCCAGCCAGTCTCTCATCTCTCGGCAGACCATGTCATACTCAATTCTCTACATTCCCCACAATACAGGGTAATGAATGAATAGAGTTTCGGCTCCTGTTGCGCCTCCCTACCAAACTTCCATGTCCAGATTGACCGCCTCCAAGTACTCCTCCAATCTCGCTTGATCATGGCCTCCAAGTGCATCTCCAAACTCGCTCTATCACAGCCTCCAACTGTATCTCTAAACTTGCGCGATCATGACCTCCAAGTTCCCATTGTCGTGGCCTCCAAGTACATCTCCAAACTTGCTCCATCACAGCCTCCAAGTGTATCGTCAACCTTGCACAATTACAGCATCCTAATTCGCGCGTTCACAGCCTCCGAGTGCATCTCCAAACTCGCTTGATGACAGCCTCCAAGTGTATGTTTGAAGTGGCACGATTATGGCCTGCAAGTTCGAATAATCAAGGCCTCCAGGTGGATCTCCAAACTCGCTCGATCACGGCCTCCAAGTACATCTCCACACTTCTGCGAACACCGCCTCCAAGTGTATCCCCAAACTTGCACGATTATGGCATGCAAACTCACTCAATCACAGCCTCGGAGTGCACAACTAAGTTCACCTCATCATGTTGTGGTGAACTGGTGGAGCTAGAAGGCAGACAGCCCATCATCAACACTGTGCCACACCCTGCATGGCATCTGAAGCGAATTCTTGAGAATGAGCAGTTCTGGCTGGAGCACTGTAGGAAGAGGGTCAGAGGATATGAAGGGATACCTGGTGATGATGAACCACACAAATGGCGTGGATCTATGAACGCTTGGCAAGAGTGCATGAGGAACCACCCAAAGTGCGTGGATGAATCAAAGCTCGGCAAGAGTGCGTGAGACCAAGAGCTGGGAATGATAGAGTGTGTATTTTGTATAATGCAACCATGTCTACCTACCCCAGGGTTTCCAAAGTATGTACTCCCTGTAGTTGGGACCATGTCCGTTATTGCTGTATCTCCGTATGTATATACAGTGAGTCTTAGATAATTCATGCCATATTATGATGTAGCAAATCTTGTGACTAACAAAGACAAATATGATAAACAAAATGCCTTGTGGTTGTGGAACCCTAAGAACCACTACATGTGAGAATAGGACACCAAGTCTCCTGCCGGGCTTGCACAGAGCTCTCAGCTGCTCACAAAGTCTCCCCCAGATCTGCGCCGAAGGTCTCAGCTGCTCTCGAAGTCTCCCACAGACCCACACAGAGGTCTCAGCCCCTCCTAAAGTTGACTTTCCTAATAGCCAAATCTCATAGCATCCTGAATGTACCTCCACAACTGCAGGTGCTTTCAGGAGCACCTGAGAATGCTCTTGCAGAGTCTGGGATAGTGTTAGCAATGGGTCCGGGTTTTGACCAGTGGTTTGGTTCGGTTTGGTTCCAGACCCGGCCAATAACCTGACCCACTGTGTCTTGGCGGGGTTGTCACCCAGACCGGACCTAAACCTGGGGTTTTTTCGGCCAGGTTGGAACTGGCCCGTGGTTCCAACTCTGCGGTTCCTACAACTTTGGCTTCAATTAAGTATTTGAGTTGTGATCGTATCATGACATGATCAGTACGTAGATTCTGCAGTTCTAACTGCTCTTTCTCCTCCCGCTTTCACATTTGTGATCTGACTGATATTCGTTGAGTGGTTGTGATATATGGGCAAAGTTTAACAGAAATTAGCCGGTTGTTGATAGCGACTCAACGAATCTTGGTCAGATCGGAAATCTGAGATCGGGAGGTGAACGTGCGGCGAGAACTGCACCATTTACATACTGATCATGTCACGATATGATCAGAACTCATATACTCAATTGGAGCCAAAGTTGTGATGTCGAAATGCCGGGTTTTTGGTGGTAAAATCTGCCCAATTGCAACGGTCCGGGTTGTCGTGTGGTAAAGCCTCGTGCAATGGTTCGGTTCCGGTACCAACCCTTACCCGGAACTGTTCACTGGGTTGGAACCGTTGCTAACACTAGTCTGAGAGTACTTTGCAAAGCTCCAGGGGGGCTTGGGAGCATGTGGAAGTAATTAAAAGCACTGGTGAGGGCTACCAGAGTGTCTGGGAGGTTTGTGTGTGGCTTTCAGACCGATTTACATTTTGCTGATGTAGTACATTCAAATATTATGATTCAACTATGTTACCATTACAGGGATGTCTAAATTAAGAAACATCAGCAGTGTGCATAGTTATTGACTACACCTACTATATCTTATCTAGCAGAAGAACACACAGTGAAATTGTGATTACACAGAATTATGTATACAGCAGACGTCATACAATATGTGAGAATGTAGGACTTCATCTGCAAAATGTCAATTGGTCCGGAAGCTACACACAAACCTCCCAGACACTCTGGTTACCCTCAACAATGCTCTGAACCTCATCCAGACACTCTTGTTACCGTCACCAATGCTCTCAACCTTATCCAGATGCTCCGAGACCCCTCTGGAGCTCGGCGAAGTGCTCTCAGACTCTGCAAGAGCATTCTCAGGTGCTCCTGAAACTACCTGCAGTTATGGAGGTGCATTCAGGATGCTACAAGATTTGACTTACAGGGTAGTCAAATTTTGGAGCAGCTGGGACCTCTATGCAGGTCCGTGGGAGACTTCGAGAGCAGGTCAGACCTCTGCACCAATCAGTTGGAGACTTGGTGCCCTATTCTCACAAGTAGTGGTTCTAAGCGTTCCCCAACTGCAAGTCATTTCGTTTATTATATTCCTCTTTGTTAGTCACAAGATTCGCTACATCATCATATGGCATGAATTATCTAAGTCTCTCTATACATACATACAGAGATACAGGGATAATGGAGATCGTCCCAACAACAGGGAGGATATATTTTGCAGACCCCAGGGTAGATAGACATCATCACATTATGCGAAATACACACACTATCTTTCCCAGCTCCTGGTCCCATGCCGTCTTGCTGAGCTTTAATAGATCCACACAATTTGTGTGGTTCCTCATGGCCGGGTACCACTTCATACCCTCTCACCCTCTTCCTACGCTCCTCAAGCCTTGACCACTCTTTCTCACCAAATCCCTTCGGATGCTGTGAGAGGTCCACTGTGTCACTGCACCGTGATCGTGTGAACTCAGATATGTACTTACAGGCCATGAACGAGCGAGTTTGGAGATGCAGTTAGAGACCAAGATTGAGTCATCTCAGAGATGCACATGGAGGCTATAATCGAGCAAGTTTTGAGATGCACTTGGAGGCCGACAGTGAGTAAACTCATCAAAGCACTTGGAGTCAGCAATTGAGTGAATATGGGGATTCACTTTGGATGCCATGATCGTGTGCACCTGGATGACACGATCAAGCCAGTTTGGAGATGCACTTGGAGGCCATGATCGATCGAGATTGGAGGAGGACTTGGAGGAGGTTGATTTGAAGGTGGTCAAGGCGGTCAATCTGGACGCAGTCAATCTGGAGATGGTCAATCTGGAGGCGGTAGATCTGGAGGGAGGCATGACAGGAGCTGAGACTCTATATGTTGGTTAACTTGTAATTGTGGGAACGTAGAGAAATGAGTAAAATGAGGTCCACTGGAAGCTGAGAGATGTGAGACCACCTGGGAGCGGCAGTCAGTGCATCTTGGGATGATTGAGTACTCGGTGTATGCTGTACTCGGTGTTAACTCATGTTCATGGCATGGAGTGATAGAGAAGGATGACTCAACTGTGTGTTTTTAGGTGATTGTAGAGTTGAGGATGAGAAAGAGAGAGGTGAGAGGAGATGTGAAATCATCATGAGAAACTGGGACTTAGAAGAATTTTGTGTGGGTGTCAATTTCCCAATCCCGATGCAGCAGGTAGGACTCCCAATCCAGCATGTAATAACACTGATGCGAATTCTTCTAAACCCAATCAGGCAAGTCGTACCCCAGTTTTCTCATTTCCACTGGTATCCTCCATATCATTCCCATCTTGATCCACCATCTCTCTTTCTTGTCCACATCTCTACCATCATTGCACAACACAAAGTTAAGTCATCCCTCTCAATCTCTCCATGCCATGATCATGCATTTACACCAGGTACAAGCATTGACCAAGTACCAGCACACCAAGTACCAGCATACACTGAGTACAGCATACACTGAGTACGACAGCATCAACCCCTGATTGACTGTCATACCTTCATTCTCACGAATGCGAGTCAACCTCTGAATAAAGCTTCAGCTTCTGGTTTACCTCCCTACAAGATCGACCTCCACCAGCCAGCTCTCTGTGAGAGGTCCAAGGTAAAGTCACCTGTCACATTCCCACGGTTGCAAGTTAACTAACTGATGAATAGTGTCTCAAGCGCCAGGCCTGCCTCCCATTGTCCCCCTCCGAGTACTCCTCCAGTCTACGCTCGCTCATGGCCTGCTAACTGAATTTCCCAATTCGCTTGATCACAGCCTCCAAGTGTATTTCAAAACCTGCTCGATTATGGCTTCGATGACTTCTCCAAGATCATCTCCAAACTCACTGGATCATGGTGATGGAGTGCATATTGAAGTTCATTTGATCACAGCCTCTAAGTGTTTATCCAAACTTCCTCGATCACAGCCTCAGAGTGCATCTCTAAGTTCACTCGATCACATCCTCCAAGAGTATCTCCAAACACATTCAATCATGGACTCCAAGTTTGCATGATCATGGCCTTTCGAAGTGCATCGGCACACTTACCTGATCACAACCTCCATGTTTGCACAATCATGGCCTCCAATGAGCATCCCCAAACTCGCTCAATCACAGTCTCCAAGTGCATCTCTGAGTCCACTTGCTCTTGGCCTCCAAGTGCATCTCCAAACCTTGCTCAATCACAGCCTTGGAGTGCATCTCAGAGTTCACTTGATCACCATCATCAGGCACACCTCAAATTGCTCTCAAGCACCGACTTCAACAAGTCTAGATATACTGTGTGTAGATGGTTAGCTATATACATACATAGATGAGAATACCAACTGAATACATGAGTTTTGAAAATTGTTGAATAATACGTAGTAGTGATGATTTCCGGGCCCACCAGCAGCATTCCCAAAGAAGATGTTGTTGTTCCCAGACTGCTGTAAAGGGATTCGGGGTGCTCCCTGGATTGTCGCCAGGGCTCCAAGGTGCTCCCAGGCTTGTTGTTGGCGCTCACAGGCTGGTCATTGGCACTCCCAGACTTGTTGTCAGCACTCCCAGGGTTCTGATCGGCGCTCCCAGACATGTTGTCGGTGCTCCCAGGCTTGTCGCCGGCGGTTCCAGGTGCTCCGAGGCTTGTCGTAGGCGCTCCCAGGTGCTCCTCTGGTTGTCACCAGACATTCTATGTCCACCTAGATTTTTTGCAGGTCCACCCAGGTGTACCTGAAGGCAACTGCATCAGTCCCGTACACTCTGGGATTTGACCACCGCGGGATTCGGGTCCGACAACTTCCAGACACTCCCATAAGCTCCCAGAGACAAGACTACATCTTGCTGATGTTGCAAGCCTAGCACTTTGTAACAGTGAGTACTTAAGGTTGCTGCCAGGGGCACGTAACATGTCCAGGGCTGGGTAATGGCTATTGTATATAGTTGAGCTGACACCAGTCTTAAATTTCTAGTGATAATCTAATCTTACACTAATACAGATAATATCTCTCAAGTCCACCATGAGCAAAAAGCGAAATTGGTTTCCGACAATGGACCCCACACACCTATCCTTCTCCACATTCTCCTCAAATGATCCAAAATACTTATTTGCAATCTTCTGCCATGCTTCGAATCGTTCAATGATGTGATCGTGTTGTCAAGACATTTCAAACACTTGTTTATTCATTTAAGCTAGTCTACTGCACTTGATTCTGTCATGTTTGTCCTCTAGGTTTTAATCGTGTCAATGGTTTTTTGAACGGTTCCATTGATTTCAACAATATTCTCAACTATATAATCCCTTGAGACATCAATTATATACAAGCCTGCACAACTCCCATTGAAAAAATTGAAACACCCAGAGTAGACACGTCGGGAAAAGCTTCCGAGTTACCGTAACCCAGATTTGATATCGCCGTTAGCGCACTTCTACAATAGTTCATTGATATCACTGCTGTGCCGCGGCACATTACGGGTTCATTACAGTGAGTTATGGGATTTTCTGGTATGTTTGCTTACATTTTTGCTGTTTTCAAGATATTATGACATCTTGTGTGTGAGAACCTCCACTTATCCAGATGATTTTTAATACCGATTCGGATACCTACAAGGTGGTGTTCACATACAAATAATGCTAAGGCACAATCGCCCATTATATCAGAGTAATCATGTCATTAATCAAGATATATGCTACTTTTTTGGGGTAGAATCTTTTTTAGCAAAATATATACACAAAGCTTGACTACTCTTCCACCACTCCCGACAGTAATTTTCACTACTCTGGCGAAGCGATCTCGAACTAACACGGTCGAAGGTTACAGTTTGAATCGGAAAGCTTGTTGGCATGAAGTGAGCGGACACTCAATACATGTTCATCGACTAATGGCACTGTGCACCTACTGGGGATATTTTGGTTTGACTTGTATGTCAGTAGTAAGAGACCGTCCTGAGATGATCAATATCGTTCTCATGAGATTGGTACTGCAATACTACCTGGTATTCATCGCCACTCTACTGTGACAGGTGGGATTCATATATGGTCTGACAATCCCGGTCTGATTAATTTGGCTCTGACAAGTGTGGCTCTGAAATAGTGTCTGACAATCCTGGCTATGAAAGTACACTCTGATATAGTCTCTGACAATTCCGGCTCTGATAATGTGGCTTTGACAAGTGTGGCTCTGACATGGTCTCTGACAATCCCAGCTCTGATTAACATAGCTCTGACAAGTGTGCTCTGACATGATCTGACAATCCCTGCTGCAATAAATGTGACTGACATGTGCGACTCTGACATGGACTCTGGCTCTGACAAGGTACAAAAGGCGGCACTGACAAGTGCTGGCTCTGGATACCAGGCATCCCTGTTGAGATCAACATATTTGGGCCATCTAGTATATCATGTTACATGATTCCAAAGATGCATACTGGTTGAGTAGGTATTGGTTATCTTCACTGTTCGGAACAAGTTGCATGAGTGTAAGAACCTAAGAAACATCCACAATGCGTCGTACTCTTTCCGGCGCATCTCGACACTTCATAATTCCATGACTTCTGTTAGGTATCGCAGACTAGTCTTAGCAACAGTTCGGTTTTCGGACCATTTCTGCTATAGCGGTCCCAAGAAAACCCAGACCAAGACGGTTCGGCCCAGGTTTGTGCCAAACGGTTCCTTCAATTAAGTCCTTGAATATTCATCTGGTAATCCAGTGTTTGGTACATCAAATATGGAGCTCCAGATGGCGCATCTTTTGGCGGTCTCCGATTTGTGATATCTTCAAAACTCAGCAAGCCGCTTTGAAATTAATGTCATTTTGGGCCGAATAACGAGGTTTTTGGGCTACCACTTGCAGAGATTCAAAGATATCGAAAATCGGAGACGGCCAAAAGATGCGCCGTGCTGAGCTGCATATTTTACATACCAAACACTAAACTCTCTGATCAATATTTGTGGCCTTAAAGTGATGGTTCACTTAAAAAATCGTCAAGTTTGATGGGGTAATGCCGCTGCCATGCAGACCTATAAAACCGGCCAGGTCCAAAACTCGAACTGTTGCTAACACTATCGCAGACAATAGATACTCGAAATCCTCTACTAGCAATAGGTCGTGATGTACCGTCCACCATATTACACTCCCATTATAACTGGGTTCCCCTGTATTGATTCTGTTGCTAAAACGAAAAGCGTATAGCAGTTTGGCAGGGCAATATCCTTGTTGACATATCCAACTATTGTTTGGTGGTGCTTGATCTCCTTGTATCAAAATATTGTCAAATCAATTGCCTTGTCCACACCACTTCTCCACACACTTTGCCTTTTGAACTACAACTCCATCTGGATAATTGTGCTGCTGTCTAGTGCCTGTGATGCCATTTGCTAGGGGTATATTTTGTTGGAGAATCAATGATGCACGGGATCTGGAGCTCCGTCGCTCTAGACTTGCACTCGTATCCGCTTGAAATTTTGAAAAATAGGATGTCAGAGCATCAATAACCTCTGATATGTTGATACCCTCTGGAAATGTCAGAGTTGCGATCATGCTGCATTTGCTCATGACTCCATTGATGCGAGGCATCAAACTGGGTGATAATTTGTCGGACACCAGAGAATCTCCCACAAGAAGCTTAGTGCATATATCTTCCCTCAGCGAGAGGGGATCTGATTTAACGATATGCAGTAGTATACTGACTCTCAACTTGATATGAAATTGCCGCATTTCCCATCGTTACATTTACAGAATTGTGGTAATCTTGTTGGAAGAATGGTAGTGATCATCGATGAGGTTTTTATGAGTGGCTTCAGATATTTCAGTGTCACTGTTATCGGCAGAGGCCATGTCCTTAATACATTCGATATACTGGAGAAGGGAATGAATTTCGCGTATCTTGCTCATACAGTGGCTCATGCAGTTTGGTAGAAAGAGGTGGATGTTGCTGCTGATGCCACTAAGCGCTTCCTGTAGGTATTTGAGCGTAGTTTCGGTGTGGGAGTGGTAGCCGGCAATCAATATGAAGTCGGTGACAGATTTGATGAGCTTAAAGTGGTTGGGATGCACATTAAGAAGCGGGGCAAATAATCGAAGCCAGACCTTCACCCTGTCCTTGCTCTCAGCACCAGTCCATTATTTCAAGTGGGTATGTTTGTCTCCAAACTGGCGGATGTCAGAGAAGTGAGAAATTATGGAATATTGTTCGTCTATCAGGTCCAAACCCTTTTCCTGGCCATAAATATCTTTCATAAAACCAACATTCCATTCCCAGGTGTGATCTTTAAACAAGCCCTTCAGTAGCTGGTGCAACTGGTCAATATTCATGCAGCTATATATATTACAACCTGCATGGGCATAGGTAAAATTTGGACAGTCGGTAAACTTCCACTGCCCCACCTCTTAAGCAGCCGTTGTTGACAAATGAAGGTATCGTTGGGGATGGTGGCGGCTAGGCCTGCGGGTAAAGCCAGGGAGGTCATCCGGGCATATCTCGCATTGAGGGCACCAACCATTTTTCACCATAGTTATTGTATACTGCTGTGGGTAGTCTGCGAGGAATGACGCAATTCAGGGAAATGCATGCCGAGTGTGACAGTCATCACACTGAACATCTATTCCGCTCCTCGCCAGCTGCTCTAGAGCAAGCAATATCGTTGCCATAGATTCATGATAGGCGAAGCTATTGGTGTGGGTTTTCGGTCCATTTGGACATTTCGGTAAAAGACCAACTAGCAATAATCCAGTTCTCTTAACTGATCGTATCTTCGCCTTAGAGAGGTTGCCGATGCTGAGATAACCTGGCCAAGCACTTTTGTTGCCCCTTAGTGTAGACAGCATAGTTTGGTCACTGCCGAGTATAATGGGGACAACTGTTGATCTGTCTGGCAAAGATTCCTAGGATGTGTTAGCGATGAGTAATGACGTTCTAATATCTACAGAAATCCTGTCAACACTGGCACTGACACTCTTGACACACTACCTGCTCTGACACAATGAAACCTTGACAAGCAATCTCTGACAATCTGACTCTGATGCTCTCTGACAGGCTCTCTGACAGGCTCTCTGACATGCTCTCTCTGACAATCTGACTCTGACGCTCTCTGACACATTCTCTCTGACATGCTCTCTCTGACAATACATGGAAACTTGCCTGCGTTTTCCACCACCAATCTGCGGTCCACATCTCAGCAAATATACCTTCGCCATTGCAATTCATCTGTTTGACCGGCGCGTACAAGAGTTGGTGCTTAAATGGCAGATGTCCTAGGATATATTGTATTGCTGCAATGGGGTTACGATACCAGAACGGAGTAGCTTTTCCTTCAATATTCATTGAACTCTCCTCCCTTCTGCATCCAAGTCTGTCCATTTTTTCCATGTCTGCAATGAATTGATAGAGCTGATCAGGGTGTTGGCATTGGCATCAGGTACAATAAGTCTTCGTTTGAAGATATTGTTGAGTGTTGTTTGACCTAGGATCGTGTCCTCAATAGCACAACAAAGTTGCCATTGTTGCAGTGTAGCAACCGGAGCAAGGGGGTCCCAGTCATCATCCTCAAAAGACTGAACTCCTACTGTGTCATCAATTGGGGCTCCTGCATTGGGGAATATCTCTGTCTGAGGTCGCTGGCTTTGTGTATGATCATCAGATTGGGGAATGCCATCTGCTAGTTCGTAGTCTAGCCGATCTGACGCAGAATGATTGCTCGAATTTGGGTGAGGACACGCATGTGTTGAATGGAGGTGACGACTGAGACCACATTGTCAGGAAAAGACCCGGCCACATGAAGTGCAAATAGAGGACTGCATTGTTGAAGGTGAAAGGTTGCGATTGAATGCGACTGCCCCTGGAAATGATTGCAGTGAGGCTCCCATTACATATCCCAATGTTGTGTATTGAGCCTAGCCTAAATGGACTTGGATTCTAGCCTAGCCTCGTGACGTTTGTTGTACCACACGCTGTCTTCAGCCCCCCTAGTTTCATTGTGTGGAAAGTTCCGCTTCTAAGAACAATTTTCGGCTTCCCTAAATAGAACAGTGTGAGCCGATGTTTTGGCCGTGAACAGATCAGCATTTCTACACCACCCAACCCCTCACATTCCGAGCATCGTTGTGTTCGGCCTTCAGAAAGACCACCAACATTTCTGCATTTTACCTATTCGACTTGTCACAACTAACTAGCATTTGGGTTCTTCAGACGCTCCTCACATCGATCTGTGGCGCATTCTCAACCGGATCGACTTGCATATTTGAATTGCTGTGATGATTTATGTTGGAGTAGTCATCCCTTCAAGCGTGGGTCTGAGCGCATCCAGTAGTACTAGTTGGTATATAGCTAGTGTTAGCAACGGTTCCGTTTTTGGACCGTTTCTAATATATCGGTGCCAACAAAACTCGGCCGTAGCTGGTTCGGTCTGGGTTTGTACCACACGGTTCCCTCAATTAAGTCCATGAATATTCATCACATAATTCAGTGTTTGGTATATGAAATATGCAGCTTTTGACGGCGCATCTTTGGGTTCTCTCTGATATTTGATATCTTCAAAACTCAGCAATCGGCTTTGAAATTATTACCATTTTCGGCCCAAACGCGAGGTTTTTGGGCTACCGCTTGCTGAGATTTGAAGATATTGACAATCGGAGATGGCCAAAAGATGCGCCGTAAGAAGCTACATATTCTATTTACCAAACACCAGACTCTCTGATTAATATTTGTAGCCATAATGCGATGGTGTGCTTAAAAAATCGTCGATTGTTGATGGGGTAAGGCTGTTGCCATGCAGACCTATAAAACCAGCCGGGTACAAAACTGGAACTGTTGCTAACACTATATATAACACATACAATCCTCACATGTTCACTCAGATCAATCAACGTTAACTTGATGACTGTCATATCCACTCAGCAATTCTCATCACCACTAAGCGACCCTCATATCTGCCAAAAAACCATCATTATGGCATCACCACGAGTCCCACGGAGATGGCCTACCAGCGGTTCTAACTGGACCAAAGAAATCTGTCCCTCTGTGCTGAAGAAGACGACCCAGGTCATAGATGCTGTGAGTAGCCGGTCTGCATTCACTGAAGGCCTTGCAGCAGTCCAGGAATGGGAAACTCCACACGACTAATCCACTATCCCTTCGTACACCAATGTCAAAGTGTACACAAAGGTGCGAGGCGTAGCAAATGCCCACGACCAGGTTAGTAAATCCGACTCTGAGATTGAGTTTTTGATATTGACTCTCTGGCATTGAGTCTCTGACATTGAGTCTCTGACATTGAGTCTCTGACATTGAGTCTCTGACATTGAGTCTCCGACATTGACTGACATTGACCTGACAAATAGGAGTTTACCAACATTTGCAAGATGCTTGCTGAAAACCCTCGAGATCTCCTGGGACTTACACCGGACATGAAGATGAATGATGATCATGTCCGTACCATGCAAAGACTCATCTCATGCTTACAGAGAGGAGTCACCCAAACGGCCACCACCACCACACCCAAGAAAGCCCCACCAAGCCCCGCTGGAAAGTCAAAGACCGCAACGAGCCCCACTGCAAAGCCAAAAACCGCGTCAAGCCCCGCGCCAAAGACCAAGATCACATCAGCTCCTTCATCAGACCATAGACTGGTCACTCCTACTACACCAATCAAATGCACTTCAGATGTTCGTGTTGGGTCTACTACACCCACAATTGCAAGCTCGACCTCATTGTGGCCAAGGGGAGATTCCGTAATGTGGGGTAGGAGTACCAGTCGTAGAGCCACTACACTATTGGCAGTATCATCTGCGATACCGTCTCCTTCAGTTTCAGCGGTTTTGGGGGATGCTCAGTCGCCTAACTTTGACCCTTTTCAGATCAACAGCTCTGGCAGTGCCCTCCAGAGACCCTTTTTCGGACGGAATTATGCACGTGATCCCTCGCCACTTTCACTTGTAGATCTCAACAGCAGGATGCCTATATGTGGTGCAACCAGCTCACTAGCTCACTCTGGTGGGCGAGGCAGCTCACCTACAAATTGATACGACAAAGCCTGAGAAGACCGTATTGATCATTTTATCACGTGGATGGAAGATGATCACACGGTTGATATTGCGGAAAAGTTGAAAAAGCCTTGAGTTCTGCGAGACTTCACAAAGAATCCTAATGCGCCCCAGTGTTATGACCAACTGGTTGCCTGGATAACTCGGCAATACGAACTAGTAACATACTTGAGGGCTGTTGACTCCTGTTTGGCAAGTACAATGTCCACTCAGGGTGATAGTCCATTGTCCAGATTTGCACTGATTGACAGTCCATTGGACGAATCGAGCTGGGACGACTGTCTCACCTTCACAGAAATTGAAGGTCATCTGATGGTGACATTCGTTACCTTTCATAACACCATCACGGTGGACGACACAGACAATGAAATCAAATATATCAAGAACAACCCCCTCAACCTGGAACAAACATTGACCATTAGGGTGAAACAAGAGAAGGAAGATAGGGAAACCTTGGTTATTGACTTACTAGACAGTTCCGAAAACGAAATCAGTGGCGATGAATTGGATGATATGGAGCAGCAGGAGGAGGAAGAGGAGGAGGAAGAAGGGAATGAAGAGCTACCGGGGATGTCCGAGGACAATTTGGAACCCGGTATCATGCAGAAAACTAACAATGCACCACCGAGAAATTCCCCCAGCCATACTGTCGAACAGGACGACCAAGATTTTGACAGTCCAAACGTGGAAGAATTAGATCAGGTTGATGCTGACTTCAACAACATTACCCTAACAGAACTAGAGGTAGCCAATGACCCCGATGATCAAGCACAGAAGGAGGATCAGGCAGCCAATTCCGATGTGGACTGGTGAGTTTCTGTCCTTGTCAGCGCTGTTGAGTTGCTGTCAGAGCTCAGCCGCTGTCAGAGCTACTGTCAGAGTTGTTGTCAGAGCTCAGCCACTGTCAGAGCTACTGTCAGTGTTGTTGTCAGAGCTCAGCCACTGTCAGCTGTTGTCAGAGCTACTGTCAGAGCTGTTGTCAGAGCTCAGCCGCAGTCAGAATATTAGAATGAAGATAATTGTTACTCACAGGTTAGCGGAGCTGATGGATAACCGGGAATTTCAGAGAGAAAACTTGGAGGAGTCAATAGCAGTGTTAGGCATCACCAGGGAGACCAGAACTTTCAAGTCGCTCCACAAACCCATGCAGTTACAACCTCACCAAATTATTGCAGTGAATTGGATGGCAGAGAATGAGAATTGCTTCGCCAAAGGTGGTTTATTGGCTGACGACTGTGGTCCTGGCAAGGTCAGACCATGCTGTGCTCTTGATATACTGTTCGCCACACTAACACTCATCAGACTCTGACAGCGCTGGCTTTAATATGTCACCAGGTCAATGTCTATGAACAAAAAATCAAGAATCCACCTCCTGGGCTCGACAAATGGGAGATCGACATGAATGACAACAATGGCCAGTTTGAACAGGGTGAAAGGGTCAGAAGGGAGCCATGAAAGCCGCAGTGGGAGGTCCACCTCCCAACAGTAATTCTATGGTATTACCGGAATACATACCACTAGAGTGACATCAAGCTAAGGTTGAAATAGCCCTAAACCGATGGTGGCAGAATGGGAAGCTGCGGTGACTAAGTTCACTGAGTTAAGTCCACATCTACATTACAGTACTTCATCCTGGAGGAGGGCATCCCACGGAGCCACTCTTTGTGGCAAACCATGGAGAAGTGTCTTGATCTCGACCATTGTGACTTTCTACCAGCGGTTAAACCAAGAGGAAGCTGACAGTTCGAAATTTTGGGGCCGTGGCATATTTCATCGGGTTATCACGGATGAGGCCAACTGGTTGAGAACGAGCGGGACCCCACTTGGCGAGTTTAGAAAGGCTAATGGCATGATGGTTAAAATGGACTCCTGCGATTACAATATGCATATGGTGTCCTATATCCTAAGTCTGGAGCCCCAATACAAATGAATGATGACGGCAACCCCATTGGTAAATGGCATCGCAGACTTGCGCTGGATCTTGCATTGCCTGGAGGGTTCATCCGGGTTGACACTCCAGCTGCCACCAGATACATTCGACCTTACTGTCAACTGTGATGACCATTGGGTCGCGGATGGGAGTAATGTGTCAGGTACTGAACACGGTGCCGGGTTCATGCCAGTTGCAGATCCATACAAGAATGGCCCCAAATTCGGATCACTTGTTCACTGCAACACTATGGCCAGGGATGCTTTTATGTTGCCCCTAATGGGTGAAGTGGGGAAATTAAGAAGGGTGACATAAGCATCATATAGATTATTCAGGCGGTACCGCGACAAGGAAACTAATGGCAAGCGAGCTGTTGCGGTTTTATGCACACTAATGCTACGGTGAACAATCGTGAGCCACATTCTGTTCAAGAACCCAAAACCCTTCACCAACATCCCACCTATGCATGTAACCACTGAATTTATTACATTCACGAAGTCCTCTGCAGCTGGCCAGTCCTACATCAATTTGGTAGATGGTAGCTATAAGGGGCTCAGAGAGAGAATCACAGGGGTTGCCTCCACGTAGGCTACAATGTTGGGCAAGGCAAAGACTTTAGGCCCTCGTTGGCGGTTCATTTGCCTTATATCTGTAGCACTGATTCGTGGCCCTGCCTAAATGGATCCCAAAATATCGTAATTGAAATGATTCTGTAAATCAATTTCAGGGGTTGCTGACACGGGCAGACTGAACCTGATCATGCTGGGGACAGTTATTTCTGAGTTCTGACAGGCTTTCCCAGGGAAGACGGACTGAATACCTCGGCCTGCGAAGGGCAAGGGTATGACATATAATTAGTGTTAGCAACAGTTCCAACCCACTAGAACGGTTGTGGGTTAGGGTTGGAACTGGAACCGAACCGTTGCAACAGTTTTGCCACACGAAAACCCCGGACCGTTGCATTTGGGCCATGTTCCACCTCAAAACCTGGCCATTGCAAGCCCAGATTTTTCCCTCCAATTAAGTATTTGAGTTCTGATCGTATGGTGAAATGATCAATATGTAGATTGTGCAGTTTTAAGCGCTCTTTCACCTCCCACTTTCAGATATGCGATACGACCAATATTTGCTGGGTCGCTATCGAAAACTCGCGAATTTTGCTTGATGTTGGCCCTTATTTCACAGCCACTCAACGAAAATCAGTCGGATCGCAATCCTGACAGCGGGAATTGAAAGAGCGCCTAAAACTGCACAATCTACGTATTGATCATGTCACAATACGATCAGAACTTAAACACTTGATTGGAGCGAAAGCTGCAGGAACCGGAAAGTTGGAACCACCGTCCGGTTCCAACCCGGCCCGATACCAACTCTTCTATGACCGGTCCGGGTAGCAACCCACCAAGATATGAGTGGTTCGGATTTCTGGCCGGGTTTGAAACTGAACCCAACTGAACCGCTGGTCAAAACCGGGACCAGTTGCTAACACTACATATAATCATATCGAGGCGGCATTGCGGTCAGGGGCTCCAAAGTAGGCCTGGCTCGAAAGATATCTCCGGAACACCTTGACACCAAAGACCACGGAGTGAAAGTGATTCCGTGCGTATATTGGCTACTTACCTAGTGGCTCTTCAAACAGGTTCGCACTCCATTCACATTCCCACTTTCTGCCACTCACATCAGCTCTGACATTTATATCTGACGTTGAATTCTGACATCGACTCTTCGTAGGGCAATGATACTAACTTGTGCGCAGTACTGCCTGCTCATTGGCTACAATTATTTCGCTATGTGTGGCTCAATGAGTGCTGATGCGCATGCCTCTGTGAAGATGTCATTTATCAACTGCGGGCAGGTGAGGGTCCTTGTCTTGTCCTATCTAACCTGCAATGAGGGCTTGAACCTACATTATAATTCCCGAAATTCCGTCTTGGCAGAACAGAGTATACATTACTCAATGGAACAGCAGGCATGGTCGCGTGTCTGGCGGATTGGTCAGCAGCAAACGCCATGCATGAATCAATTGGTTAACCTCGCCACGATCAATTCGTTGATTGAAAACGCCCAGCAGATGAAGCAATCACTAATGCTATATATGCTGGGGGTTCTCCAGCACACTGCCAGTGAGGACATCGATATCGATGACAATCAAGTATACCATACCTTGATTGGAAAGAATTCTCCCCATGCACTACGGTCTACTGTGATTGGTCAATATAACGATGTAATGGATGTTAGTTAATTCGTGATTTTTCTCTACTTTCCACTTTTGGGTCTGACCTTGTTTTCCTTCTGTGTTGGTTCTTGGGTTTCCAGGATTGTTTGGGTCTCCGGGATAGCTCTGGTGGGATCTGGTTTGGAATTCCGGGTTTGCTGTGCTGGGTTTTGGGTCGCTTCGGATTATCACATAGTTTTGTCTTTCTGAATGGTTTCGAGCTGTATAGATTACTAGTACTGACAAATAGAGTAATTTTGTCGCTGACTTTGACTCTGACAGCGGCCACTTAGACAGAAACCCTCTGACAGAAGCTCTGTGACAGCAGCCACTCTGACAGCAGCCACTCTGACAGAAGCCCACTGACAGCAGCCCTTTGACAACAACTCTGACAACGACCTGACAACGGCTCTGACAACGACTCTCCAAAGAGTTTGCCATGACCATGCTGGGTGAACAAAACGTCTTCATCATTTAAAAATGCAAAATCTCTACTAGGAACTGCTCTTAAAGCATATCGCCCAGCAAGAACTCTACAGTCAAGGCAACTATGAATAGTGTTAGCAATGGTTCTGGACCGTTGCTGTGGGTCCAGGCCTGGGTCGGGACTGAACCGGCTCCAAATTGGCTGACCAGGTTTTCAATAAACCCGATCCATCCATTCGGGTATGGTTCAATGGACAACTCCCTACCCATCTGAATTGGGCGGGTACTCAGCGGGTTGTCCAGCCGGTCCATCCATAAATAACTATAATGTGCTTGCCTTTGCTGTTTGATAATAGTTCTCAATCAAAATCGATTCTTTGACATCCAGGAATCACATGTTGCATGTTTTGCAGGTTGCGATATTGACAATATTTGAATTCATGTTTTCCCTTTGATAATTTGTATTTTTGACGTTGGAGGAGGTCAAGAGTGCAATTATAAACTCAAATATCCATGCGACGCCTTCATTACCCAATATGCATCAGCAGAAATTGATGACCCTCAGTTGATGCTAGGTTGACAGTCATTTTCAGAATGGGGCAGTGACTGTGTCACTGTCTCTATCCCCTACAGTGGCTGCCTATACATTTGTTATGGATAACGGTGAGCAAATCACTTACCAATTACGTTATTTATAAGACCAAAAATCTTTGAGGCTCAATTGAGGCTCATTTTCAGAATCTGGAAACTGAACGTGTCGCTTGCTCTTTTGCTGATGAAGGTTGCCAGTATGTTGGCTACGCATAACAGCAAGCATATCCCTTTCCAATCACCATACTTACATTACCAAGAAGCATTGACACTCTGTTGACGATTAGTGTAAGATGGTAGCGAAATTGAGACTAACCATATTGCAAATAAAGGCAGCCAAACTTCGATTATGGGTAAATGCCATAGCAACACCGTTGGATTATACAAGATGCAATGCCCAGAATTGTCAATGCGCTGTTGTGGCTCTGATGACGCTCATTTTTAGGTGTAGCGATATCGACTCTAACCATATTGCCCAAAAAGGTGGTCAATACTTCGATTATGCATAAATGCCATAGCACAGCCCTTGGATTACACATGATGCAACACCCAAAATTGTTGACACTCTGTTGACACTCTGTTGACGCTGTGTTGACGCTCTGTTGACACTCTGTTGACACTCATTTTCAGGTGCAGCGACATCGACATTCACAATAATGTCCATAAATGCGGCCAATACTTTGATTATCGGTAAATGACATAGCACTGCCCTTGGATTATACAAGATGCAACACCCGAATTTGTTGATGCTCTGTTGACGCTCATTTTCAGAATGGGGCTGTGACCATGTTGCTTTCTCTTGTGAGCATAAAGAATGCCAAAACGTTGATTATGGGTAAATGCCGTATCATAGCCCTTGGATTGAACTAGATGCAACACCCAAGATTGTTGACACTCTGTTGACGCTCTGTTGACGCTCAGTTTCAGGTGAAGTGACATCAAGATTAACGATTTTGCCTATAAAGACTGCCAATACTTAGATTATGGGCAAATTCCGTGGCACAGCCCTTGGATTATACAAGATGCAACACCCAAATTCGTTGACGCTCTGTTGACGCTCATCTTCAGAATGGGGCTGTGACCATGTTTCTGTCTCTTTTGCACATAAAGGCTGCCGATACGTCTATTCTGGGTAAATGCCATAGCATAGCCCTTCGATTATACACCATGCAATACCCAAGATTGTTGACGCTCTGTTGACGCTCTGTTGATCCTCTGTTGACGCTCTGTTACCTCTGTGTTGACACTCTGTTGACGCTCATTTTCAGGTGAAGCGACATCGACATAAACGGTATTGCCTATACAGGTGGCCAATACTTCGATTATCGGTAAAAGCCGTTGTATCGCCCTTGGATTATACAATATGCAACACCCAAAATCGTTGACGCTCCATTGACGCTCCACTGACGCTCATTGTCAGAATGTCGCTGTTACCTTGTCGCTGTCGCTTTTGCCCATAAAGGCTGCCAATACGTTGACTATGGATAACAGCGAGCAAATCGCTGCCCAAACTGGTTACTAACAAGACCAGAAATCATTGACACTCTGATGACACTAATCTTCAGCATGGTCGTGTTACAGTGTCACTGCCTCTTTTGCCTATACAGGCTGCCGATACGTTGATTATGGATGACAGCAACCAAATTGCGTCCCAAACTACTTACTTACAAGGCCAAAATTCGTTAACGCTCCATTGATGCTCATTTTCAGCATCGGGGTGTTACCGTGTCGCTTGCTCCATTACCTATAAAAGCGGCTGATACATTAGTTATGGACAACAGCGAGCAAATCGCTTCCCAATTAACTCACTTACAAGATCAAAAATCATTGACGCTCCATTGACGCTCATTTTCAGAATGAAGCAGTTAACGTGTCGCTGTCTGATGTGCCTATAATGGCTGGCAATACATTGATTATGGATAACAGTGAGCAAATCGCTTCCCAATTAAGTTGCTTACAAGTCGAATAATTGTTGACACTCTAGGGAAGCTCACCATAAATATGTCCTACATGTTGTTGTATGGTCAATAATTTTTAACAAATAATCATATAGTCATTATTGACAGCCAATTTATAATTTGTATGAATACTTAATTGTATCCAAAAGCTTTGTGCCATCTCAATGTCTGATCCACTGATGCACATGATCTCTGAGCGATAGATAACGTAGCGCTGTCACATTCCCGCGCTTTCAGCTGGCAATTTACCGCATGTAGATCCATTCACTCATTTTTCATTAATATAGCCCAACTTCCTCACTTTGCCCTATGCAGTTCCTTCTCCTCGATTTTCATGACCTAGCATAAGCATGTTTCAAAATGTTCACTATGTGCGCCAGGTCTGAACGCAGAGTGACGTAGTTGGATGTATGGATGAATGCAACATGATGGTGGGCATTCATACAGATTCGCGTTGTGCATTGACCGATCCTTCTTGGACTGGTACGCCATCACTGACTCAAATCTAGGTAGTAAATTTTTTCTCCAATTTGGATTGCGTGTTCTCACTTATCAGTAAGAGGCAGGACGATATCAGGTTGATTAATCGTCAATCAACTCAGTTTGGAGTGTAGAACTTGCGTATGGCCCGTATGACCGTTGCACATGCACAGACAAATTATCATGTCTCACAATTTGGTCACTGAAATCCAAAAAATGTTGACCTGTAGCAAAATAGGTACACCAATTACTTTACGCAGAGATAAGTTGTCAATAATCACTAATTGTGCAGGTAGTGTACTGATGACAAACAAGCCATTACAATATGTTCATCTGAATCCAATTGCTGTATAGTAATTAACTAGGGAGGTTACATGCTGGGGTAAAAGTTTACGGGTTTAACAGGCTTTGATTTGTTTATCCGTGACGAATTGAGTACCTCATCGGGCATGAGAGCCGATATGCATATGTAAGACGGAGGTTCGCCAGATGCCAATCTCAGAAGGCTTCTGTCTGTTTGTGCAGTTCCATGCGTCATTGCAATTTTCTGCTTTCACTATCGTGTATCTCCATCAGCTCACCAAATGTCGTCTCTGAAGTAGCAGGTGCACACTGATCTAATTGTGGGTTAAGGACTGCCTTAATCGTCAATATGGCTGTTCTGTACCTCACATCTTATGAATGATGCAAGACGAAAAATGGTTCACACTCAACTTCATGATGTAGCAGCGAGCATGTCTCTGCTTGTTTTGATTATAAAGGCAGCCAATAAAATGAACAAAGACAATAATGTACCAATGTAAATATTTTGCACAAGACAGTGGGATATCTGAATGCAACCATAAATAGATGAACCCGAAAACTGGAACCGGAGATTGGAACTGACATGTCTAGCCAAACCCAGCAACACACGGGGTTGACAGGTACGGGTTGTGGTTTGGCCCCCCAAGAAGCTGCCGGTCCGGTTTTTGGACGGGTCTGGAACCGAACCGAACCGTATTTCCTGTCCAAACCTGGACTGCTGGCGGGTTACCTGGACCGGTTTCGAACACTAACTATGAATGATGGTTTCGGTACTTGCTATTGAAATCCATATCTAAGGGACACTGCAATGTTAAATGCAACTGGGATCCCTTAAAACTGATACAAGCTAGGACTAACCCCCGAAGACCTACAGATTCGAACAAAATATATATCCAGTTCTGAAGCAGAATACTTCCATCCAAAGAAATAGCCATGCCAGCCGGTTGTAGGCTCAAGTTTGTCATTAGTGTGTATTCAATTTGGAAATATGAGAGACACACAATGCCAAACAGGGATGCTTTAATGCTTACAAATATGGATTTCTCATGGCACCTGTTGGATGGGCTTGGCTGCAGAGCCGATACGTGGAGTAGCCACCCCTCTCTTCGTCTCGTTAACCGATATCTTATGGTTGGAACAGCACCATTGGAGGCTTTGGGATGAGTGGCCCGTTGTAGCAGGCATTGTAGGGTAGTTTGGTAGAGAACATCATGGGTAAAGAACGTCATCAGTAGAGAACATTGTGCGTAGGGAACGACATGAGTGGTGCTAGCAACGGTTCTGAACCGTCACATCGAGTCCGGGTCCGGGTCGGAACCGAACCGGAGCCAGATTGGCGGTCTTGGGCGTCAATCAGCCCGAACAGTCGATTTGTGTACGGTTCAATTGACATCTACCTACCTGTCTGAATTGGGCGGAATCTCAGCGGGTTGTACAGCGGGTCCATCTATAAATACATATAACATGCTTGCCTTTGCGATTTGATTATGGTACTCAATCAAAATCAATTATTCGCCATCCAGGAATCACATTTTGCACGTATTGCATGTTGCGAAATCGACAATATTTTGATTCATGTTTTTCTTTTAATGATTTGTGTTTTTGACCATGGAGGAGGTCAATAGTTCAATTATAAGCTCCAATATCCATGTGATGCCTTCATTACCCGATCTGCATCACCAGCAATTGATTACCCTCAGTTGACGCTGGGTTGACGGATATTGTCAGAATGGCACCGTGACCGTGACACTTTCTCTTTTGCACAAACTGGTTGGCACTACATTGGTTACAGATAGCAGCGAGCAAATCACTTCCCAATTACCTCATTTACAAGACCAACAATTGTGGAGGCTCCATTGACGCTTGAGGTGTAGTGGCATTGACACAGACTATATTGCCTATAAAGGCTGCCAATACTTCGATCATGGGTAAATGCCGTAGCACAGCCCTTGGATTATACATGATGCAACACCCAAAGTCGTTCACGCTCTGTTGACGATCATTTTCAGACTGGGGATGTGACCATGTCGCGATCTCTTGTGGTCATAACGGCTGCCATTATGTTGATTATGGGCAAATGCCGTAGCACAGCCCTTGCATTATACATGATGCAACACCCAAGATTGTTGACGCTCTATTGACGCTCTGTTGATGCTCTGTTGACGCTCATTGTGAGGTGTAGTGACATTGACACTGACCATATTGCCCCTAAATGTGGCCAATACTTTGATTATGGGTAAACGTAATAGCACCGCCCTTGGATTATACAAGATGCAACACCCACAATTGTTGATGCTCTGTTGATGCTCTGTTGATGCTCTGTTGATGCTCTGTTGATGCTCTGTTGACTCTCTGTTGATGCTGTTTTGACGCACTGTTGACGCTCATCTTTTCGTGTAGTGACAACAACATTATCCACATTGCCTATACAGGCGGCCAATACTTCGATTATGCATAAAAGCCATAGCTTAGCCCTTGGATTATACCAGATGCCACACCCAAAATTGTTGACGCTCTGTTGACATTCATTTTTAGGTGTCGCAACATCAATAGTTACCATATTGACTATGAAAGAGCCTAATACTCCGATTATGGGTACAAGCCATAGCACACACACCCCTTGGATTGAACAAGATGCAACACCCAAAATCAATGACTCTCTGTTGATGCTCATTTTCAGAATGCGGCTGTGACCATGTTGCTTTCTCTTTTGCCCATGAAGGCTCCCAATGCATTGATTATGGATAACAGTGAGCAAATCGCATCCTGATTGACTAACTTACAAGACCAAAAATCATTGACTCTCCGTTGACAGTCATTTTCGGAATGCAGCTGTCACCGTGTCAATTTCTCTTTTACCTATAAAGGCTGCTGATACATTGGTTATGGATAACAGCGAGCAAATCGCTTTCCAATTGCCTTACTTACAAAACACAGAATTGTTGACACTCAGTATCAGAATGTGGCTGTTACCATGTCGAGGTCTCTTTTGTCTATACTGGTGGCCCATCTGTTGATTATGAATAAAAGCGAGCAAATCACTTCCCAATGAAGTTGCTTACAAGTCGAAAAATCATTGACGCTCCATTGACGCTCATTTTGAGAATTGGGCTGTTACTGCATCACTTTCTCTTTCGGCTATAAAGGCTGCCAATACTTTGGTTATGCATAACTGCGAGCAAATTGCTTCCCAATTGACATACCTACAAAACCAAAATCATTGTCACTCCGTTGAATCTCATTTCCAGCATTGGGCTGTCTCCGTGTTACTTGTTCTTCTGCCTATCAAAGCAGCCAATACGTGTGTTATGAATAACAGCATGCTTCTTGCTTTCCAATTTACTTGCTTAAAAGACCAAAAATTGTTGACCCTCCATTCACACTCACCTTAAACAAGTCCTAACTGTTGTTTTATGGATAATAACTTTGTACAAATAAGCATATGGTCATTATTGACAGCCAATGTATAATTTGCATCATTACTCAGTTACATGCAAAAGCTTTGTGGTGTATCAATATCTGATCAACTGAAGCACATGTTCTCTGAGTGATGGATAATGTAGCGCTGTGATATTCCAGCGCTTTCAGCTGGCAATTCACTGCATGTAGATCCATACACTAATTTTTGATTAATATAGCCCAACTTGGTCACTTTGCCATATCCAGTTCGATCTCCTCGATTTCCATGACCTACCATACCGAATTTTCAAAATGATGACTATATGCACCCAGTCTGAACTCGGAGTGATGTAGTTGGATGTATGGATGAATGCAACATGATGGTGGTGATTCATACAGATATGTGTTGCGCATTGACCGCTCCTTCTATGACTCGTATGCCATCACTCAGAGAAAACTTGTTAGGAAATTATATCTCGAGTTTAGATGTAGGTGGACGAGTCTGGTCATATCAAGGTGAGGCTCGGCTGCATTGAGTGCGGCTCTGTGGCATTAGTGCTGCTCTGCGGGAGACTTGCATATTAGTTAGTTCTAGCGAGATGTCAGCTCGATCATCAATAACATTCACTTCTGTACGTACGGAGACGCAATTTGCCAACATTGGTAGCAACACTCGACTTCTGACGGTGTCACAAGCATCAGAAGCAATAAAAACAGAACGCCCGATGGCGGTGTCACTTGGTCCAGATTCGGACGAGTGGACTGACGGCAGCTCGGAGGCATTGCAGGAGAATTCCGACTTCGCGGCCCTTCCTGCTATCCACGACACCAACAACACGCACAATGTCAGTTTAACCGACAAAATCAACACAGCCGAGTCAATTAGGTTTAGCAGCAGGTTTGAGACCTCAACAACCGCGGGCTTCCAACCTACAGAACTTCGCACAATGGAATACATCACAAACCAAATGAAGATCATCCATGACGGCCCTGGGGTCTTGTATCACCAAGCAATCAACTGGATCTGGGCTACGGAAGATGTCCAATTGGAGATCATCGAGGCTCACCTCTCCGAGAGCCTTGAACAAGCCTAGATATTCACCTAGATTTGCGACTTCAATGAGAGCTTGGCCACTTAAGTCCAGGACATGGAGGCAACTGAGCCCGTCCGAGACGGCCCGAGTAGGGAATCAGCGGCCGCTCATCAGGAAATTGAGGAGTTAGGGGTAGAGCTTCACATCGAGAAACACCGATCTGCCCAGTTGGAGAGACGGCTCGACAAGTGCAAGTCGGAGCCAGAGACAACGGCGCAGACAGACATCTCACAGCTCTTCCTGGAGAAGGACATGCTGCTGCACCAAGTCAAAAATCTCTCGTCAGAGAAGCGCAACCTGGAATCCAAATTGAGGGGATTCGAACGAGTCATTCAACAACTAACGACTAATGAAGTCCATCCGACTCTGGCGCCGAACACCTCCTAACCCCCTTCAGGCCTATTCGGGATATATGGCTCCCCAGAACCAACCACTGGCCGTTTCGGGACCAATGGCTCTGCGGAGCCAACCCCTGGCTCGTCAGAAAGCCGTGGCTTCTTTGTCAAGTCATCCAACCTTCCGACGTATGAGGGCAAACAAACATTGGACGATGTCACCGCCTTCCATTTTGTTTTGTAGTAACACTTCCAGACTGCTGCCCGGGCCATTGGATGGGTCAGCACGACAGGCTGGGGGGAGCAAGCAGTGCTACAATTGAAAGGCGATGCAGCATTCTGGGCCATGCACCGCTTCCCACTGAGTGCACCCATCGAATGGTCCACCTTTTGCACATAGTTGAAAGCTAAGTTTCTTCCATCCAATGCCTTGGACCTGGTCAAACGCGAATGGGAAGAACTGAGCCTAAAGAAGGGAAAACATGTCACGGAGTTCAACGAGCATTTCTGTCACCTTTGTTGCAAATTGGACCTGCACCAGCTTATGCCTGCCGAAATATCAGCCGACGCTTATGTATATAAGATTGAAAAGGGCAACCAGTGGGTTTATAACGACTTGGTTTGTTATGTTGGCATGCGTGATAGGACTTCAACCCTCGAACAGCGCATGGAACACCTCGCCGTGCTGGACACGTCTCTCAACAAGTCTCACTCTGGAAGTGGCCCCAACACTACCATATCTACGAAAGCTTCAGCAAGGAAAATGGACTCCATCAAAGGTGATACAACTGGCACAGTTGGCCCGGCCAAAGACGACGGCTTGACCTGCCATAACTGTGGCCAGGTGGGTCATATCTCTTGCAATTGCCCAAACCACGACTTGATGAAGAAGCTACTCGAACAAGCTTTGGTCGGTAGAGATGCCGCAAAAGCCAAGTCTGGACGCCCACGTAAAGATAAGAAACGGGGAGGTGCACTAACCAGTAGGCAGGAGCACAGGCGGCTTGCAGAGGAAAAGGAGGCGAAGCAGGAGACTGACAGTGAGGCAGAGAGCGAGTTGGAGAGTCTCTCAGACTCGGACTCTGAAGCGGGAAAAGGTAAACATGGTCAGTAGCTGCGGCTGTACCTCACACAAAAACACCATCATGTACGGTATCGTCAAACAAAAAGGGTGGCAAATTGGTGCCAGATAGTCAATTCAAGTTTTTCACCTGTTACCACCACTTGAAAGTTAGTAAACTAGAAGACACAGTGGTCGACCTGCCAAGGTTTAATGGGAAACTAAGATACCAAACAAAAGGAGGATGGTGGAGCAAAAAGGCAATGTTAGTGAAGGACAATGGTGTGTCAGAGAACTATGTGGGGCAGAAGTTCATTGAGGAACTAAAATGCCAAGGGGCCCCCCTGCAGGCAAATGAGGCCGGATGGATGATTGTGGAGACGGCCAATATCAAGGCAGAGGATGGCGTGGAGAAACGCCAAAGAGTCAAATTGAAACTATAACTCGGTGCGTCATATGTCTCTGAGGCTGAATTCACAATCTACGATGTCAAGGGCTTTGATGATGGGCGAGGCAAAAGATGGATGCATGATATCAACCAACAATATCAAATCGACCATAACAGCAATGAAATGTCGATTGCCAATACGCTCAGGGAGGAAAGAGAGGATGGCTGAGTACATTACTTGCCTGGCCTGCGCCCCTTGGACGTCGAGAAAGGAATAGTGGAGTAGGCCAATTTCATGGGCATACACATTATACTGAAGGCGGAACTTAAAAATGTGTCTGCCAGCTTGTCGAAACAGGCCTTCTTGAACAAAGTACACCAATGGGGCGATAGCGGTACACTTCAGACAGACGAACCGCCAGGTGAGTTTCAGGAGATGTTGAAAGAATTCCAGGGCCTCTTCGGAGAGCCGACATTTGCAAATTCGCAGAATGGAATGCAGGCCGATTTGGAAATCGAAATGGACCCTAATGGCAAAATACTGTTCCGCTGACCATTCCGCATCTCCCTGCGTGAGGACGCAGAGCTTCGGAGGCAGATAGTCAAGGCGGTTCCCTGCGGTTGGATTCAACCCTCTCGACGAAATTTCGGCTCCCTGGTATTATTTGTGCCAAATCCTGACAGTACTTTGCGCATGTGCATAGAATGTCGTGCAGGAAACGCCATAACCGTCAAGGATTGTTATTCTCTCCCACTCATCGAGGATTTACTCAACTCCTCGCATGGGTCCTGCTGGTTCACAAAATTGGACTTGGTGGCTGGTTACCATCAAATTCGGAGCGCCACAGCCGACAGGCAAAAGACGGCCTTCACTATTAAATTTGGTTTATCAGAGTGGCGAGTCCTGCCATTTGGCCTGGTGAACGCACCCAGCCAGTCCATGCACACAATGAACGGCATCTTAGAACCAATGAAACGCACATTCATCGTTGTATACCTTGACGATATTATGATTCACATCTGTACGCTGGCGGAACACGTCATACATGCCGGAGAAGTGCTTCCCTCGCTGACAGCACATGGTCTCATAGCCAATCGTGCAAAATGCGCCTGCGCTTTTCAGAAAGTTGATTTATGCGGCTTTGACATTGACATGGATGGCATCCACGCCCAGGAGCATAAGACCTGTGCGGTAATGGATTGGCCTCAACCTGAGAACAGTAATGACGTCAGAGGCTTCCCGGGCCTCACCTGTTACTATAGAGAATTCATTGAACACTACACTCAAATTGCGAAGCCGTTGTACACGATTAGCACTCTTCCGAAAGGAAAAAGGGATGTGGGGCGGAGACAGGGAGAACCGAGGAGACTCAGGCACACTCCATTCGCTTGGGATAGAGAGTGCCAGCATGCTTTCGACACGCTCAAAAACGCACTCTGCAATGCTCCAGTCCATGCTTAACTGGTCCCCGAAGCCAAATACCGCCCGCACATCGATGCTAGCCAATATGCATCGGGCACGGTGCTCTCCCAGGAGACAGATAAGACAGAGATGGTACTGGTTTATTTCAGCCGTAAGTTACTGGATGTGGAGACGCGATACCCTGCATACGACAGAGAACCATTGGGCATCCGGGATGCAATATTATACTGGAACTTCAACCTACATGGAGCCGAGCAGCCATTTTTGGTACACACGGACCATACAACCTTGTGTTGGATCCTCACACATCCACACCTCACCTTAGGTCAGATGGATATCTTGACAGTCCTACAGACCTTCGACTGGGAGGTCAAGCACATCCCAGGGGTGAAGAATCAGGTAGCGGATGCATTGTCTTGCCGCCTAGAATTCCAATGGGAGCGATGCAATTTCACGGCACTGGAAGTTACTGCGGCCGGAGAATGGGTTGATGACATCAAGGTGGGCATAATTGATGATGAATGGTTCGGGCCTATTGCACATTGCTTGGCCAACCCAAGTCCCTGCCCCCCGCCATCTACTGCATCTACCAAGGAACGCAAATTATGGGTGGTAACACAACGATTCTATTTGGATGAGAATGGCCTACTGTGGTTACATGGAGATTTGGAAAAGACACAGATATACAAAACAGCAAGGGCAAAAGAGAAGCAGGAAGATGGAAAGGCAGACATGAGAGGACGGTTGTGTATTCCAAGGACGATGCAGCAAAGAATCCTCCATGAAGCCTACGACCCTCCAGCAGAGCGACACTTCAGTGCTGACCGAGCTTACTTACTTATGACAGACCGGTCTTTCTGGAAGCAAATGTGGCGCGATACCCAGTGATACATTGCAGGCTGTGACTTGTGCCACCGTACTAACCACCACAGTGCGAAACCCATGGGCCTCCTACAACCACTTCCAATAGCCAAAGGCCATTGGCAAAGAATTGGCATCGACTTCATAACTGACCTGCCGATCTCAGGAAATGACAACGACTGAATTGTAACGTTTGGCAAACACATGACGAAGAGAGCACAATTGCGAGCCCGCAAGAAAACAATCCATGCCCCAGCCTTCGCGCGCATATTCATTGACGGCATCGTCCGCTTACACAGAGTGCCTCAAGAGGTTGTATCAGACCACGATGTACGTCTCCCAGCAGACTATTGGAGAGAAGTTGCATGGATTGTGCAGATGAAGCTGCTCATGTCTAGGGCATTCCATCCAGAAACGGATGGTCTCTCTGAAAACTCAAACAAGACGGTTGTACGCTATTTGCGTGGCTTCGCAACTCATGATCAAGCCAATTGGGACGACTACCTGCCATTAGCAGAGTATGCTTACAATTCTTCAGTACACCTTTCAATGAACCAGACTCCTTTTGAACTCGTTCTTGGTGGTGAGCCGCCTTCGCTGCTAGACTTGATTACAGACCTCCAACGACCGCAGGCCAATCAGTCAGCGAAAACCTTACAAATTGGCGAATTCCTTGAACGATTGCTGCGCGTTTTGGGAGTTGCCAGGGATGAGCTGCGCTATGCTCAGGATAAAGAGACAGCTGAGGCTAATAAGTCACGAAGCCCAATTGACCCTGCCATCACCACCGGTGCAAACCTATGTTTGGATACAAAGGATTTGCCAATCACATACGCCAATGTCAACCCCACGGGACACAAACCAGTACACTGCTAGGTTGGCCCATACGAGATCCTGCAAATGAGCGGAAACGCCGTCAAACTAGATCTCCCAAACGACATGACAATGTATGACACAGCTAATGTCAGCCGGCTCAAAGTTGACCGCACGGATATTTCTAGGATTGCCTGGCGGCTGCCACCTCCCCTGGTTCAGACCGGCTGCGCAGGCACAAGATACGTCGTCGAATATATTACAAAACACCGGCTAAGCTCTGACAGAACTTGCTGGGAATACAAAGTGAAATGGGAAGGTTGGGATGGGAAGGATAATACATGGGAGCCAGACGAGAATATGGCAAAAGCAAAACAAATGTTAGAGCAGTATTCGAAGGAAATGGGCAGGCGGCCAAAGGTGAAGAGGAAAATGACACGAAAGAAGGGGTGAGGAACAGGCGTTTTTTGGATAATTCTGAGACATTGCCGAGACATTGTTGTTTTTTAGATCAGGGTTATTGTCTCTTCGAGAGGTTGCTCGAAGATGATTGGAGAATGTTGTGATGTAGGTGGACGACTCTGGTCATGTTAAGGTGCGGCTCTGTTGCATTGGGTGCGGCTCTGTGGCATTAGTGCGGCTGTGTGGGAGACTCGCGTATTAGTTAGTTCTAGCGAGATGTCAGCTCGATCATCAATAAGATTCACTTCTATACACACAGTGAGGCTATTTGCCCACATTAGATTGTGCATTCTCGCATGTCGGTAAGTGGCAGGGCAATATCATGTTGATCAATTGTCAATCAACTCGGATTGGAGTCTAGAACCTTTGTATGGCCCGTATGACCCTCGCACAGGCACAGGGGAATTATCATGTCTCACAATGTAGTCATTGATATCAAACAATCCTGACACGTATCAAAATAGATACACCACTTACCTTTCGTGGAGATATGTCGTCAATACTCACATATTGTGCAGGTAGTGTACAGATGACCTACCAGCCAATACAATATGTTCATCTGAATCTATTTCCTATATGGTAAGTAGGTAGGGGGGAAATATGCAGGGGTAGAAGCTTATGGGTTTAACTAGCTTCAATTTCTTAATCGGTGACAAATTGGGTATCGTGTTGATTGTGAGAGCCAATATCCATATGTGACACGGTGGTTCCTGAATGCTAATCTCATTTGGCTGCTTCATGCTTGTGATGTTCCTTGCGGCATTGCGATTTTCTGCTGACACTATCATGTATCTCCATCAGCTCTCCAAATGTTGTCGGCACAGTCGCAGGTTCAAACTAATCCATTTCTGGCTCAATGACAGCCTCAACTGTCAATATCGCTGTTCTGGACCTCATATCTTACTAATAATGCAAGACGAAAAATCGTTCACTCAACTTCCGGATGTAGCAGGGAGCATGTCGCTCCTTGTTTTGATTATAAAGGCTCCCAATGAAACAAATACAGAGAATGATGTACCAAAGTTAATATTTTGCACATAACAGTAACATATCTGACTGCAACCATAAATAGAAAAACCCGAAAACGACAACCGGAGAGTGGAACCGATGGATTCAGCCAAACCCAGAAAAACCTGCCGCTTGACGGGTACAGGTACGGGTTTGGCCTGACGAGAAGCTCGGGGTCGGGTTTACTGATGGGTCCGTAACCAAACCGAACCATTTTTCCTGGCTAAACCCGGACAGCTGCCGGGTTACCCTTACCCGTTGCTACCGATAGTCGTGGGTAGAGGATGTGAATCAATGCCATAACAGAAGTACGAGTTCTAGTCCCGGTGATGGTGCTACCATAGTATTCCATGACCTATATATCTACTACATACTCCCAACATACAGTTGCCAAGATCAGCTGAAGTAACACCCAATCCCTGGGCCACACAAGTAAACTAACAATGGTTCAGTGACATTGATTCATCTACCCAATCCCCGGGCCACACAGTCAAGTACTACAATGGGTCCGTGACATTGATTCATTCATTTCAATCGCATACAGAGCGACGTTGTGAGTGAAATATGCCAATCAAGTGCGACTCGGCTCTGACAAGGTTCCTCTGACAGGTCTTGCTGATAAGATTGCTCTGACAGGTCACTCTGACAAGGTTGCTCTGACAGGTTGCTCTGACAGGTTGTTCTGACAAGCACATCTGACTCTAACAAGCACAAGTGCCAATTTCATATGGCCAACACAAACTATTTACTCTACTTTAGCTCCGGAAACACTAGTGGTCATGAACCCTGGCGGCTATACCACACAGATCTTTTATTAGTGTAAGTCAGTGCACTTGGTGTATACCACCTCATCGACCGCTGTGCTTTGCGAATTGTAGCACAATTCTCACACTACACTCTCTCTGAAAGACTCACAGTAATTTAAGGCAATACTAAGCATTTCATTGTCAAAATTCTGTCTGGAATGCACTGGCCATACAGCCTCAGCTGCAGGGATAAAGCAGTTTGGAGGGTCAGCTAGGTATAAGGGTGGCCCACAGTGTCCAACCAAACCTTTCTCAGCCGCCCTTGTAGGGGGCCTAACCTCCCATACTCGGTGTAGCCATCCCAAACTACTACTCATGGAGATATGCGTTGTCTGACAGTTGACCGGGTAAGTTACCTCCTGGAAGTCCATAGTAGATACCTACTGCCATACATTGGTGAGCTGCACCACAAATCCCACCAACCTCCAACTATGTGCAGGGTCATGATTACTGTAAGCAACAGTTCCAAATCCGCGGTTTGGTTCCGGGTCCAGGTTGGAACCGAACTGGAACCTTTGCAACGGGTTTTACCACATCAAAAAACCAAACCACACCGAACCCGCGGTTTTTTGGCCGGTTCCACAAATTCTCCAAATCCCAACTTTGGCTCCAATTAAATATTTGAGTTCTGATCGTATCGCAATATGATTTATACGTAAAAGATGCAGTTTTGCATGTTCTTTCACCTCCTCTTCTACACTTTGCGATCCAATCAATATTCGTTGCGGTGCAGTGAAATAACACCGAAAATTGGGCGTTTTTCGCAGTGACGTGACGAAGATTGATTCGATAGCAAAGTGGAGAATAGGAGGTGAAAGAGCATGCAAAACTGCATGATTTACGTATGAATCATATTGTGATACGATCAGAACTCAAATGCTTAATTGTAGCCAAAGTTTGAAGTTCGCGACAATGAGGCTCTGCTGTAGGTAGAACCCGGCCGAAAAACGGTGGGTTTATGTCCAGTCCGGGTAACAAACCCGCCAACACAAAGCGGGTCGGGTTGTTGGCCGGTTCTGGAACCGAACAGAACCTAACCGCTGGTCAACACCCGGACCGCTAGCGGGTTACCCGGACCCATTGCCAATACTAGTCATGATGCTATACTACTTGCAATGCAATATTTGAATTATAAGGCGTTCATTTTGTTCACCCTCAGGTCGGGTCAGTTGCTGTTGCCTGCGGAGCACCAGTGGAGAGATCTGGCTGGCCTTGCGAAAGCACACCATTCGCGACTGTGTCTGCCGCTGTGACTCGCATTGCAGTGAAGACAATACTGTTCGGTATCAAGATTGGGATGCATGGTGGGATCTGCGGAGCGAGATCCCAGAGTCGTTGCATGAGAAGGGTTTCATAGTGTGGCCGAACCTCGGGGTTTGTGGACAAGAATATGGTCGGGAAGATTGGTCGATTACTTAAACTTTACAAAGTAGTATACTATCAATTCTAACTTATGGAACCTACAACTGACTCTGAACATGGGAAAGTCCAGTATAACTTTGACTCTGACATGGGGAAACCCAATGTATACGGTATAACTTCGACTCTGACAATTACTGTAACTCTGACAAATTCCTTAACTCTGACAACCACCCTATTCTGATATGGGAAGCAACCTCATCTATAATACAGCATTAATTCAACTTTGACTCGGGAGACCCAACATATACGGTATAACTTTGACTCTGACAATTACCTTAACTCTGACAATGTCTTTATCTCAGACAACCACCCTACTCTTGTGTTAGCAACGGGTCCGGTTAACCCACCAGCAGTCCGGGTTTGGACAGCTAAAACGGTTCAGTTCGGTTCCAAACCCATCCAAAAACCCGACCTGCTGCATATTGGCGCGCCAAACCTGGACCCGTACCTGTCAACCCGCGGGTTTTGCTGGGTTTGGCTAGACCTGTCGGTTCCAATCTCCAGTTCCGGTATTCGGGTATTTCTATTTATGGTCGCAATCAGATATCCTATTGCTAATCGCAAAATATTGACATTGGTATATCGTTGTCCTTTTCTGATGTATTGGCCGCCTTTATGATCAAAAACAAGCGAGAACCGCTCCCTGCCCCATCCTGAAAATGACAGTCAACAGCGAGTCGATGATTTTTGGTCTTGCACCTTGGGTAATCTGAGTGGCAATTAGATATAGACGTTCATAAATGATGTATCGGCTGCCTCTATACGCAAGAGATGAAGTGACACACTCCCTGCCCCATTCTGAAAATGAGCGTCAACGGAGCGTCAACGATTTTTGGTCTTGCATCTTGGGTGATCTGATTGGCGAATGATCGCAGACATCTAAATAACGGGAATTGGCAGCCTTTACAGGCACATAACAAGCAACCTTCCTGCGACAGCCTCCCGGACAACCACAATTTAGTTCATTCTCAAAGCTGCAACCCAGTGATACTGAGCTTTTTAGCCTATAGAACCGGTCACAACTTGGTATATAGCCATTAACGGCCACATGGCGCATTGATTAACCATAATGCAAGACCAAAAATTGTTGACGCTCCGTTGACGCTCGTTTTCATGATCGGGTAGGAAGCGTGTTGCTTTCCATTTGGTCTATAAAGGCGGCCAATACTCTCAGTATGCATCAAGATGGCCAAGTCTCTGATTAATTACCTGACTTACAAGACCGAAAGTCATTGACGCTCTGTTGACGCTCAGTTTCAGAATCAGGCAGGGAGCGTATCGATTTCTCCTTTGCCTATGAAGGCAGCCTGTACATCATTTATGCATCTCTGCAACCAATTGCCATGCGGAGTAACCATGATGCTAAGCCAAACATTGTTGACACTCCGTTGACGCTCATTTTGCCACAGGCGTATCCGCAATATAGAACCATTCACCTTGGCATAGTATATCAATAATGGTCTTTTGGCAGCCGTTCTGTGCTATTCATGTACATTCTCCTTTATTACTACATTGTTCTTCAATGATGCATATAAATATACCCTTTAAAATATACTTTAAAGTGTCCGCTAATTGTAGATAATGATAATACACAAAATTCCCGTCCCCTTCAGTCAACTCTCGACTTTGCTGGCACATTCACTCAAACAGCTGCCCTCGTCATCAAAATGGCTGTCAGCTGCATTACCACGCAGCTGATAGTCTACTAACCTGTGAATGGACCATGATGAGTCAGCAAATCTGGAATAGAATCGTTGTCACGCATGCGATCCTTGGCAAAAATCGAGCTTTAGGAAGCGGAGTATGTATATACATATATGCGGGTGGCATATCTCATGTTTCGGAGCTCTCCTAGTCATCAGATGGCACAGAAGGCGATTCGGGCCGAGGTGGCACCGGTCTGGGTGGTGGTGCACCCTTGCCTTTGCCCCTGCAGCGTATCTGGGGATTTTTCGCGGTGCCACTTTGGCAAGGAGGGCAGCCAGCCATTTGATTTTCGCGAACCCTCGGTGGGTGTCTTTCGATCGCAGCCTTCACCTTGTTATGCCTGGGAAACTCAACACCCCGCTTCGTCTGTTCTAGGACTTCGGCGCGAGGATTCTTAATCAGTTGTTGAGTTTCCTCTATAGCGGCGCGTGACAACCCTCCTTGGCCATTTTGGCCATATTCAAGGCAAGACGCATGTCTGACTGTTCAAGCTGTACCCGGCCTCCTTGTCTTGCCATAGTAGCTGATATGTTGAAAACCTCCAAGAAATTAGTTGCAGCTTCTACAGTGAGATCCAGGTATTACCTCAACAATATACGACTCCATAGCCTCCTCTAAGGTCATAAGAGCTTGTTTCGTCCATTCCCAGGGACATTCTTCACGAAATTGGTCTGCGAAAATCCCAGAACTGACAACATCCTGATGTTCGATTTTGCGGACTGTGCGGACACAAGCCGTGGTCAACCATGGAGATTTGCCATTATGGGAAGCGATAAATTGGTCACGTAGCTCTCTATGTACGCCAGCTGTGCGTTATACACTTAGTTGACCGTCGTCTACACAGAGATGGATTGACTCACATCCGATCGCATGCTGCTTCATATTCTTCTTGCTTCCGGCTTCACGTACCTTTCTCAAATGTGCGTCCTGGGTTATATTTTCGGTGGCTACAATTGCAGAGTCGTGGTGGACTAACTGGTGTCTGCGTTGCGGCTGTGTCTCGCCAAGTGGCTGATTGTGTGAAGCGCCTGTTGTTCGGCCTGATTCGGCTCCAATAGCACCTGGAGGAAGTGTTTCGTGAGCTATGGCTTGCTGTTGTAGAAACGTGAGGAAGATGATCACGAAAAGATGTGGGAAGTGCTGAAGATTATATAGTGAGCTACAAGCCAAAATGGAATGAGTGACAGCCAACTTGCACGTTCAATTCAAGGTGAATCCTGCCGCGTATAGCTGCAGGGGATTCCAACAGTCGCTTAATTTCAGTCAGTCGGTCGGACGTTGTTTGTTGGTTTACAGGGATACATCGAGATGAACGACAGCTTATATCTCATGTTTGAGACATATAAAAGAATCATTCTTCGACGGAAAGGATGTCTGGTGATGTTTGTCTCAAGGCATTGCCGGGATCTTACATGAATCACACGCTAACTATCAAGTCATAATGTACTATTAGCATCACTATTTTCGATGAAGTGACAGTCAAAACGCTGATTTTGCTTTGTTCGAATTGATCAAACCTACCAACCTTGACATAAAAGACGCAGCTTGCCTCCATGTGGTCCATTTCTTGCAACATCCAACATCTTGCCCAACAACAAGGTCAGAACAAGATACAATGGTCAATGCTCCGAAAAAGAACCTTTCACCACTTCCGGCAGGCAAATATGGCAAATCAACAAAGCATTCCACCCGACGACGTCTTCAGGCAAATAATGGCAACAGTGGCTTGGTGGCAGAAAGGGTTCCGAGCGTTGGGAGTATTGTGCAGCTTACGATCTAAAAAGAAGCTTGCAGGGGAGAAACGATGGGCAACTGACTTTGTAAGCAACCAAGAGAGGGAGAAATTGATCGAGGATTATGTGGAGCGAGAGTCCGCAGTGGCCACACAGCGAGTTCAAGATGCAGAGACAGCGATGATGCAAGAGCAGGAACATATGGGCAATGACGAAAAAGGATGATCAACAACCACAAAGCCCGAAATAACATTCGAGGAGATGTTGAATGCTATTGGAGACAGTCTGAGTGATCTTGCAAGTTCCGAAGATGAGGAGGATGGGGAAGATGAGGATGATGATGAAGAAGATCCAGGGCATGGCAAACAGAGCGAGGATGACGAACCTGGCTGGGTGATGGGCACACTTTCCAATACAGTACAGCACAGCATGGAGAGCATTTGGCAGAAGCTGATGAGGCTTGACCAACTGACACAACCGTGATGGGGGGACGCGGCTAACTACTTCCATGAGGGAGATGTGAAGTACGGGATGACTGAATTGAAAGTTCCGGCTGTACGGAACACCCAAACAGACTCGACTGCAGCCACACCATCACCGACAACATTTGGAGAGCTCATGCAGGCGCTTGATTCCGTCCCTGGACAATCACAAATGCCGCAAGTCATGCCTCGACAGGGAATTAGTCAAATGAGGCTGGGTTTGGAGAAACCTCAGTCAGAGAATCACATAGTACCGCCGATACCCGCCAGTGTGCTCGATTCATTGCAGATAGAAATTGCGAAGCCAGTTCAACCCGGAAGCTTTTACCCCTGCATATAGCGTCCCTAGCTAATTACCATACAGATATCGGATTCGGACGAAGACATGGTGACAGCTCCAGCATCACCGGACGTGTAGATTGCCAAATTGGTATCTTTGATGATGTATCTAGTGTAAAAGCAATTTGTGAACCTGTTTTGGTACGCATCAGCTTTTTCTGGATTTCAGTGACCAAATTGTGAGACAGGATTATCTGTCAGTGTGTGTGCAAGGGTCGTACGGGCCATCTGAATGGTCTAAACTCCAAATCAGGTTTATTGAGGAACCACGATCTTTATATGATGTTGCCTGTTACGGATAAATGACAAAGCAAAACCTAAATTTCAGACGAAATTTACTAACAGTTTAAGTCAGTGATGTCATACGACTCATAGAAGGAGCGGTCAAAGCCCTTGCGAAACTTGGACAAATGACAGCCGACAGGCTGCATTACTCTATGCAGCCAACTATATATCTCTTCGCTCAGACCTCCCGCACATGGTCGAGAAATTGAAAACTGCTTATGGTACGTGATGGAAATCGAGGAGAATGAGCTAGACAAGGAATGGTGAGGAAGTGAGGCTATAAATATTTAAAACTAGTGCATGGAGTGTTATGCCGTAAATTGCCGGCCGAAAGTGTTGTAACGCAAAGGACCTACATCATTAATCATTTCAATCACGTGTATAGTGGTTCCTCAGAAACTGAGATTCCTTGAAGATCTTGGATTCAAATGATATTACATAGAAACTGAATACTGGCTGCCAATAGAGGCTGTATGCATGTTTTGTACAATTGTTGTGCACCCAATGATTGTCAGTAGGTCTCTAAAATGAGCTCAAGGGTGAGCCTCAACGGAGCGTCAACGATTTATAGTCATCTCTATCCAGCAAACACCCGCCTGCATAGTCGCATCCATCCAAAGAAGGAGTATTGGCCGGCTTAGTAGGGAAAATGGCAAACCACACGCACATTGCCCTGTCATAGAAATGAGCGTCAACGGAGCATCAACGATTTGTGGTCTTACATCCTTGATAATTGCTGGGCTGTGCAACGGCATTTAGCCATAATCATAATTTTGGCGGCCTTTATAGGTAAAAACGCAACAGACAATATAGCTACTATTTCCTGAAGATCAGCGTCAACGGAGCGTGAACGATTTTTGGCATTGCATCGTTGAAAATTCAGAGGGTTTCGCTGCATCCTTGACTCATAATCAAACTATCGCCCGCCTTTCTAAGCAGAACATGGTTGCGACAACATCGGGACTATGTCCTAAATATGAGGGTCAACGGAGTGTCAACGGCTTCTGGCCTTGCATCATGGAAAATCCAAGGGCTGCGTGGCGACATTGAACTATCATCGAACTATCGGCCGCCTTTCTATGCGATAATGGTAGCGACACAATGGTTACTATGTCGTTAAAATCAGCGTCAACGGAGCGTCAATGACTTCTGGCCTTGCATCTTGGAAATGGGAAGGGTTGTGCGACTACATTGACTCATAATCGAACTATCAGGCGCCTTTCTAGGCAAAAATGTTTCTGGTAAGATCGTAACCATCACGCAAAATGAGCGTCAACGGAGCGTCAACGATTTTTGATCTTGCATGTTAGATAATCTAATCACAATGGAACGCTGATAACCCACAATCAACTCATCGGCAGCCTTTAATGGCAAAAATGCTAGTGATGATATCGCGTCCGCCTCCTACAATTGAGCACCCACACAGCGTCAACAGTTCTGGTGGATACTCGGATCGCTACACCGCACTGTATGGCATTGTGCCGTTCCTACATCGAGTTTTACGCAGTCAGTCTTTGCAATCTATCCTTGTATTCAACTTCACAAATATGCATGCAATGTCTTACAGATCTGATTTTTTTATTTGTAGTTGTAGAGTCAATATTTAAGAAGTCGCAGTCTGCTTTACTGTATTGTCAATTATGCCAGTCTTTCGAGTCGGATCAACCAGCATTCTAATTCTTACCGCCATGTCAGATTCCAAATCTTTGAACACCTCTTTACTCGAGGTTATGATCTCTTCCAAAAATGAACTTGTCTCTATTCGTGATTTGAGCGACCTTATATTGCAAATTATTTTCGATGGGTGGTGGGATTCAATGAATCAAGGCTCGAAGCGGCCTATTGCTTGGAATAATTCGAGACATGTGCCATCGTGGCGATTCTATTCACAGTGCGGAATTGAAGCGACCGGCAGCCCTGGCATTATATGTATCGTTTGTCATCAAGTTCTTCTCCATCCATCAGAATATGGGACCAGCCCAATGGGGAAACACTTGCTTGCAAAAGCTCACATCGCAAAGTTAAATGAATCAACAGAGACAAAAGTTACCGAATTGACTAGTACAACGGTTGATGAAACAGCTTTGGCCATCTTGAAGAGGCAAGGAAGTTGAGGAATCATAATAGTAAGAATGCAGAGGAAAATCAGATTTGACATCCAGTTTAATCCATATTAATTGAAATGGCAGACAAAACAATCAAAATTGGCATATAAATACTTTGACACTTCCGAATTTCATCAAGACATGTCGAGTCGATACCTCCTGTTAGGATTTGTTTCGTCTCATATTCCATGGAACACAATATCAAATCTCGAACTACAGTGATCATATAGCGCATTACGCGATGACCAAGTACTGCCGTCCGCTACAACCCTGACCAACATTTGCCGTAGGCAATATGCACTGACAGTGGTTGCAATTTGGAACCAATTGCCATCACGAAACAAAGTTAGTTTAGCTTTGGACGGATGGACATCAACAAACGAATCGGCCATAATGTCGGTCACTGCTTACTATATGGATCGAAATCGGGCATTGCCTGAAGTTTAACTAGCGTTCGATGAGGTTGATCGTCTATTCTTTTCCCATTCCGAAAGCTAATTAAGGATGATAGGTCAAGGGCCAACATACAGGAGCAAGGCAAGCTGTACATTTGAAGGATGTGCTGCATAGTTTTGAGCTCACCGACGGCCGTTTGCTCGCTAATACGAAGGATAATGCCTCCTCAAATTACTCGATGACACGCGAGCTGCAATCAACACTTGAGGGCTCTGGAATCGAGTGGCCTGCATTGAGAATCCACATACCATGCATGGCGCTCTTCATACAGCTGGCTTTAGGTGCATTTATGAGCAGTCTCGGTGTAAAAGGCCGCACCAAGTCTTTGGAAGCCCATGAGTGCCATCAGGAATTTGGAGAGAATGAAAGTATAGACATCGGGAAGAGTCACAGACTTCGAAAAGAGGGCAATGCTAGAATCAACATGGTGTCAGCCATGAGACCTGGTTTGGCAAAGATAATTGAGAAAGTACGTATTTCATGATATTTTGAAAGTCCTGAAACTGACCTTCATAACGCAGAGAATGCTTGCTGTATTGATTACCCTGACACCTGGTCTTCGAAACAAATTCATTGACTGTCAAGAAGCAGAAGTCCGCATTGCAGTACTTCTGATTATGGATGTAAAGACACGTTGGAACGCTACAGAGGAGTTACTCAAGCAGGCCTACCGATTATGGGAATTCACATGTGAATGGCTTCAAAATCCAAAATACACCGAATACCGGCCACTGTTCACAACTCAAGAAGAATGGACGATTGTGAAGTATGTCATGGAAGTATTGGGGCCATCCAGATCTTGGACCCTTTGGATGTCGAAGAGGCATACAGTCACATTGCATCATTTTATCACGGTGTACCATGACATGTTTGATTACATGGATGGCATGATGCGAGCTTTGTCGAAGAAGAAAACTCCATCGAAAGAAGACTTGTTCTTCGTGGTGAAGTAAGCTCGACAGAAACTGTCCAAATACTACCCCAAAGTGACTCCAATGACGTGAATGCTTCTAATTTCTGCACATATCCTAGATGTTTCCCGGAAGTTGCTATCGTGCAGAAAGTGGCACAAAGGAATGAATATCAATCCTGAGCACGAGACATCATATACTACCCAATAACATGAGGCCTTTCTGAAGTATGTGGAGAATGAATACTGCGCCAAACATCGATGCGTGCCCATCAACAAATACCAAAGCTTACCGAGCAGCGATGACATCTCCTCTGCAATGGCTTCACCATCCTGTCAATCATCCTTTGATTCATATAATTTGTCCAGCAATGATGAAGAATACTTAATGCCTAACAATCTGGCTGAGACGACACCAGGACAAAGCGATTGGGCTGCGCGCTTATTGTCCGCCGCCAGGCTGTATTTGAATTTGCCGTCTGAAGCAGCAAAGAACAGCGGGCGAATTAATCTAAATCTCAATGATTACCACTCCGACCCAATGGAGTTTAGCAGCACATTCTGGATACTGGATATAACCAACTGGTGGCGTCAATAGGATGAAACGCACTAACCGTACGTTGATCACTCCAATGTGGAATGCGATATATTCTCTATCATACCGCATGGTGTCGGAGTGGAGGCCAGTATTTCCCATGGCCGAGATAATATCGGCTGGAGGTAGTCACAAACCACACGCGAGACCCTTTGCGAAAAAGTCGTTGTAAGGCAGTTCGCCCGAGCCAATAACGGGATTTTGGCAGGCACTGATCCAGCATTGCATAACACGAACACAGAAAGCGACACAGAAATCAAGAAAGAGGCGGAGGAAAGGAAACTGCACAGAATGGCCAAAGTTCACGACTTTTTGGAGATGTGGCAGGGCAGCCAAAACCTACGTGCTACACAGAAGGAATCTCGCGCTCAAAGCGAACAGATGACTGCCGTGGGATACATTTCGGACACCGAAAAGATCGTCAAACCATCCTGGTCACTCTTTCAACATGATGGTGCGGCTGCATTCAAATTGTCAGAAAGATCACCTTTGCTACCACCTTTGTCTGCAAAGGACCTCCCTGGAGGACAAACTCGAATCTTAAATGTCCGCCGAATCTGGAGAATCAACTGTCATCCAGTCGATAGTGACGAGGATAGCACACCTGAAAGCAGTTCGGACACTGAAGATTGGCTTAACTGGAATGGGGACTGAGATAATCCAAATGACAGTGAAGATGATTGTGCGGCAGACGTTGAATCCGATATGGACCAAGACAATAGCATTGAGGATCCAGAATCCCAAGAGCAGCGGGATGTGAGCACTGGGCCAAATGTTCCCGGATTGATTCGGCCTACATGAAAGACACAGAGACAGGCTGAAACGGCGTTGGTGACGGTCAATGCAATCGAAACAAGAAGGAACAAGGGAGTGAAGAAAAAGTAGGAAAGAATGCGTCAATGTTTCACCAGCTTCTTTAGGTATCTTGACTGAGCGCTTTATTTAGAGATATATTATGGGCGAATGGTGAGCAGAAGCTTGTAAATATCGGTTGATAACCAGATGTATAGCAGGCGGAATGAAGCTTTTGGCAAGACACATAAATTTTAGTCATGTGTGAGCGAACAGTGCAAGAATGTTACTGCGCTCTGCTTTGCCACAGGGCCAAGTCTTAATCTGGCAGAAAGACTTCCAATAAGTTCAAATCATGATGCAAACTACTGTCGATGGCAGCAGTTGTTCAATGGACATTACAGTAAAATGAGCATCAACGGAGTGTCAACGATTTGTGGTTATGTAAGTACGGCAATTACATAGTGCTTTTGTCGCCGTTAGGTATAACCGATGTATTGGCAGCTATTTTTGGCAAAAGAGACCGCTACACGGTCAATCCCCCATTCTGAGAATGAGCCTCAACAGAGCGTCAACGATTTTTAGCTTCCCATCTTGGTTAATTTATGTTCCAATTGGTTGCATATATCCATTTATCACATATTGGCAGCCTTTACTGGCAAAAAGAACAGCACAATGCTCCCTGCTGCATCCTGAAAATGAGCCTCAACGGAGCGTCAACAGTTTTAGTTGTTGCATAATTGGCAATCAAGTCATCGCACTAATCTTCGCGTTCATAAAGGAATTATTGACCGCCATCATTGGCAAATATAAAATATACCAAACGTAAAATACCGATTCCAAACTAATCTATATTGCAAGCTGCAAAGCATTCAAAAACACATTATTGGTTGTTGAAAACGCCATTTTGATAAGATACAATTAACAAACTCCAAAAACAAGAGCCTTATTTGAATCTATAGATGGACCTGCTAGGCAACCCGCTGACAACCCGCCCAAGTCAGATGGGTTGGGAGATTACCTTTGACCTGTACTCGAGTTGACCGTTCGGGTTTATTGACAACCTGGACCGCCAATTTGGCATTGGTTCGGTTTGGACCTGGACCCGGACCTGAAGTGACGGTCCGGAACCGTTGCTAACACTAGTTAAGTACACGATATCCTGGAAGAAGTAGGAAACAATTACAGGCTATAAGGACTGCCTTGATAAAGCACGGTCTGATTACTACCAGATATACGGTCGAGTAGAATTGACATTTACTATTGAGTCTGTAACAGATGAGGATTGAGGTAGAGTACACAGAAGATGTACTATTGCTGATGGTATCTGAATGCCAGATATATCAAGGAATTAGTTGAAGGAAAGTTTGTGAAGATACGTGTCAATTAAGATTGCACTATCTACCAGCGAGAAATTATCCCTACAATAATTATTAATCACCAAGATTAATCATATGAGCCTACTTAACGATATTAATTAATCAACAAGATTCATTATACTAGCAAACTTAGTGATATTGATTAATCACCAAGATTAATTATTTGTGCATAGTTAACGATATTAATTGATCACCTAAGATTAATTATAATAATACAATTACAATAATAAGCATTCATTGAGATTAAGCATATGTATTGTCAATATTGTATTACACCACGATACGATTTAGTTGCTATTCATCTGGTCGCATTTGATACGACTATACATATTTGCCATTTGGGCAAATATAATTTATACTGAATTCTGAGACCTGTTGTTTGGAGATACGCATAAGAGAATACTATAAGAGCTACGGCTGTGTACCTAGTACATACTTAAGCATCATTTGATACTTGTTATAAGTATAGTTACTAAGGTGTGAGCACCCCCGTAACATTGCTGCTGTCCGATAATCTTAGTTTGAAACTTCTGTTTGAACTTTTGCAAGCGTATTATTGTAGTTCGGAAGCTTCTGGGATTTGCGTGGCGCGTCTCAGCATCAGCATCCGATTCCTCCCCGATATTGTCCATCATATCCTTGGCTGGAGCTAGGAGGCTGTCATCTAAAGGACCATAGCTGTCGCCACCAGGCATAAGTGTCTGGGTACTGGATGTGCCATCGGCTTGTTGGCCACAATAAATAACGTGATAAAGCGTTGGTTCATTGAATTGCACAGCCACCTTTACCCCTCCAGCAAAAGTATTGTTATCCATAATTGAGGTGAAAATATGGTCCTGCAGACCATCAACGATTGATGTAACTATTGGAAGTACCGACTCTGCATCCCTAGGCCAGTCCTATGATAATAACTGAGTATTGTTTTCACCAACCCTCTTCCCAGCAATGTTGGGATCCACATAGGTGATGGTAATGCTAAATGGCTCCACTAGGAAATTGGTCAAGACATCGCAATGCACCTTTATCGGCGAAGCCCAGTCACACGAGGTATTTTCATGTTGGCCATCTCTCCCGACTCCTCATCAGGAAGATCAAAAGAAGCATTGGGGCGAAGAAGTACATATGAAAGTGGACTACTTTCCTCATTTTAGTCAGGGTTTTGTCGATCCACTTCTTTCTTCCGCAAATGACAATCTCGGCAAACTAGTCTCGGGCTCCCTTGAGTTTCTGACCATTGAGGTAAGGCTTGTCTGCCAAGTACCATTTCCAAAGTGGTGTTTCAGACTCCAGATCACTGATTCGAGTAACGCAACCATCGATTTGGAGATTCCATTCCTCTGGGCTAGCTCCTTGCTTGTTGCCGATGCTCATGGACTGGGCAATCTCCCAGATGCGCTCCCTCACTTTATTATCTTTCCATTGTGTTATCAAGCCACCCTTCTCCTGGCAAATCCCCATGGTTTCCACTGCCCATTGGCTGACTCAAACACCAGTGTTCTCGGCCCAGACGTGGACTTGTTGAGTCGGCATCTGGATTGTATTAGCATCTGCAATGACTGATTTTGGCAACCAGAAGGCATCATGTTACATTATACTTTCTCAACGGCGGTCAATGATTGAGTGGTGGATACCAAATGCTCATTACTCTGAACAAGTGTCAGGAGTATTGAATATATCATCAAGGGTAATGTGATGTGGTAGCAGAGTATGATGATGGTTCTGGAGATTGCAAGTACAGTGGGCGGGCAAGGCGAATATATATGAGAGCTTGGAGGAGTTTTCTTGATCCGGCGACATCCTCTTGGCTACTATGCAGCTATTGAACATTTGGCTTAGCATCATCTAAGTGCCCTCATTCATGGACTGAACGCATAACATCAGCAAAAAACAATTCTGTCCGGGCGGAATGGCTGCGTCAGAGTGGACGCGCTCCGTCAGAGCCCTCAGAGATACCCCGGTGGCAGATTACTCCGCCCAGCGCCAATACGATGCATCGCGTTGCATATCGCCCTCCAATCGCAGTTTCGCTGTTTCTTCTCACTCTGTCGGTATCCTATTGGAAACAAACAATTTGGCGTGGTGGCCAACTGTGACCATAAGCACAAGGCATTTCGTCTATCATATTTGTCTTTGTTACAGTCACAAGATTCGCTACCTCATAATATGGCATGAATTATTCAAGTATCTCTATATATATACATACGGTCAATCTGGCCACAGATGGTAGTCGAGCATGATCGGAGGAGCATCTGGAGACGCCCATTGAGAGCACAAACGGAATTCATGAGAAAGAACGGTTCTAGCTCGAGGAGCATAGGAAGAAAGTGAGAAGATATGATACTACCAGGCCATGAGAATCCACGCAATTGCGTGGATCCAGATGGGATGAAAATGAGATGATGTCTATCTACCCCGGGGTCTCCCGAATATGTACTCCCAGTCGCTCAGTCCACCTCCGTCACCCCTGTATCTCCGTACACCCACCATCGCTTAGTAACGATGTACTTGGAGGCCGTAATCGAGCGAGTTGAGAGATGCACTTGGAGGCCGAGATCAAGTGAACTCAGAGATGCACTTGGAGGCCGAGATCAAGCGAACACAGAGATGGTCTTGGAGGCAAGGATCGAGTGAACTCAGAGATACACTCCGAGGCCGTGATCGAGCAAGTTTGGAGATGCACTTGGAGACCGAGATTGATTGAACTCAGAGAGGCACTTGGAGGCCGTGATGGAGCGAATTTGGAGATGCACTGGGAGGCCGTGATCGAGCGAGTTTGGAGATGCACTTTGAGGCTGTGATCGAGCGAGGTTGGAGATGCAATTGGAGACCGAGATTGGGTGAACACAGAGATGCACTGGCAGGCTACGATCGAGTGAGATTGGAGGAGTACTTGGAAGCGGTCGATTTGGATGCAGGCGCGACGGCAGCTGATACTCTGGCCGGGAGCGGGAAACTGGCTGGGAGCGGGACACTGTCGATCTTGGGATGATGCTGTACTTGTTGTATGCTGTACTCGGTGTTAAGTTCTGATGATGGCATGGAGAGATAGAGAGGGAAGACTTGACTTCGTGTTCTTAGGTGATGGTAGAGTTGAGCACAAGAAAGAGAGAGATCAGAGGAGATGGGGGAAATCATCATGAGAAACTGGGACTTAAGAGAATTTTGTGTGCGAGTCAATGTACCATCCCCGATAAGGCAGTTACGAGTCCCGATCCAGCGGGTCATAACACCGATATGAGGTCTTTTAAACCCAATCAGGCAAGTCGTACCCCTGATTCCTCAGGTCCGCTTGTATCCTCCATATCGTTCTCATCTCCATCCCGCATCTCTCTCTTTCTCGTCCACAACTCTACCATCATTGCAAGAACACAAAGTTAAGTTATCCCTCTCTATCTCTCCATGCCATCATCATGAGTTAACACCGATTGCAGCATACGCTGAGTGCAGCATATGCCGAGTGCAGCATACACCGAGTACAGCATACACCTCAGATTGTCTGTCGTCCCTTCATTCTCACGATTTCATAAGAGCCCATTCACACGGTTTTGGGTTAACTAACCGATCAATAGAGTCTCAGCACCTGGCGCGCCTCCCATCGACCGCCTCTAGATCGACCACCTCCAAGTTCTCCTCTAATCTCCCTCGATCATAGCCTCCTGCAAGTGCATCTCTAAACTCGCTCGATCACAGCTCGGAGTGCATCTCTGAGTTCACTCTATCTCGGCCTCCAAGTGCATGTCCAAACTCGCTCGATCACGGCCTCCCTGTGCAACTCCGAGTTCACTCAATCGGAGGTGGACTGAGCGACGGGGAGTACATATTCTTCGTCATCTTCAGGTGCACCTCCAATTGCTGACAATCACCACGTGTTGCCAGTCCAGATATACCGTGTGTAGATAGGTAGCTATATAGATACATTGATACATAGATACATAGATGAGAATACAAACTGAATGCATAAGTTTTGAAAATCGTTGAATGATGAGTAGCTATGATTCAACATCGCCAGGCATTGTGTAAACGACTTCAGCATAACTGCAGCCCCTGCGATGAGTGTAACACATGTGTCCTTCTGATGGTGCGTAATCGTGACCACAAAGTAAAGGAGAATGTATGCAACGCGACCCGTCGCCTGGATGACGGGTAGCGTATAATTCTCCGTCTCAGGGTACGAGGTTCCGTCAGAGCCGTCAGAGCCGTCCCGAACCCCCGGGTGTTTCCAACGAAAACTTGAGTTTCTGCTGATGAAGTTCATCGTAATGACAACTAACAGCATGCTGCGCAGTCACATCTCACTCGTTTGTCCGTGCCCTAGTTCTTGTACTCCTTGATGACATCGCTGGGTCTGAATCTAAGGAGAAAGCATGGTTCATTCAACATACGAACTTACCAAAAAGTGACAACCATACATCAGGCACTGGTTTTAGGAGGGTCTTGTGATGGTGCCATACAATCGCCACAACGAGCTGAATGCAGATGCAGTATTCTTGTCATGATCCAAGGGATGTTGAAAATGAGAGAGCGATTAAACACTTTGCAAACATGTGATGGAGGATGAGAGAAATCTTACGAGAGTGATAGGACCCCTTATTGAAATAAGTAAATCGAGGTGTTGCTTTTTCCGAGGACCTGCCAGTTTGCAATGGTATGAGTGGCTGAACGACCATTGAGACATTTGTTAACATTGTTGTGACATTGCTTTTTGCTAATGAAAGATGGATATTGGGCAACAGTATCTTTACTGCACAAAGACGTACTCCAACATCAGCAGTTACATCACTCACCTCCCTTGCGACAACCAAGAAAGGGTACTACAAGTATCAGCCGAATAGCTGCCAGATGATGGCTTTGCGATCGAGCATGATAGTATTCTACTTCTATTCATTCATGAACTCCATTGCGATCCTCTTCTTCACCCTTCCAACCATAAATCTAGCGATATAGACTAGGACAGCAAAAATGCCTGTATTTATCGTGAGCAACCTCCAGCTCAGAGACGAATTTTTGGTACTCCACATTCGGAACACCATCTAGCCAGCAAGGCTATTGAGAACAAGTATTTCGCTATCTTCGACCATGGAATAGATCTTTGGTTACTGTATTCTTGTGAGGAGGAAAATCGATTAGCACACTGGTGCATCGAGCACAACTGCAGCAGAGCTGCTATTGACAAGCTTTTCAGGAACCCTATGATAGTGTTAGCAACAGTTCCATAATTGGAACCGGCCGGGGTTATAGGTCTGCGTGGCAACAGCCTTACCACATCAAAAATCAACGACTTTTTAAGCGAAATGCCCAATTATGTCCACCAATATTGATCAGACAATTCAGAGCTTGGTAAGTGAATTATGCAGCTTTGCATGGCGCATCTTTGGGTGGTCTCCAATTATCAATATCTTCAAAACTCGGCAAGGACTGGTGCAAAAACATGGTTGTCGGGCGCAAAATCACGGTATTGTCAAAGCTGCTTGCTGAGATTTGAATATATCGAAAATCGGAGACCACCAAAAGATGCGCCATGCAAAGCTGCATAATTCATGTACCAAGCTCTAAATTCTCTGATCAATATTGGTGGACTTAATCAAGGGAACCGTTTGGCAAAAACCGGGACTGAACCAGCCTGTTATAGGTTTTCTTCGACCCGCTATAGTAGAAACGGTCCCAAACTGTAACCGTTGCTGACACCACCCTATGATGACAATTGTCAGCAACTTTCCTTCCTCTAACAATTTCCTCAAACCATAGAACGAAATGTCGCACCCAATGGGTATCAACTATTGGAAATCGGGCAAGGTGTGTTAAAATTGTTTTGCCGATCCAAACAACCTTCGCGACAATGATCACATATGTTTCTTTTACTGCTCTCTGGTTGAATGAATTGATTTTGTCATGCAACAGCCCGCACTCAGAGACCATATGTCTTATGCTCCAGGAAAGGAATTCAATGAATGTGAGCAACGTATCTACTCAGAGGTGAAATCAAGCAACTGGTGGTGGAATGAACAGGTACCTTAGTTGAATTTTGTCAAAGCTACGATGATTTTGAGTGCTTCAATAGCTACAGCGGCCGCTTGGAGCTACGAGTGTCACATTATCTGGCAGTTTCAATGAGCCACATCTTACGAACTATCCGGGTGACAGGAGGGAATGACCAGTATATTTGACTCTCTGAATCATCGACTGTATAATTAGATCGAAGCCTCCAAATCATGCAACAATCCTTGTTGCCCTTCTTCCTGTTCCTCCGAAATATCACTTTAAAGGACATGCAACAATGACGGTCGTGAAGGGACAAGAATCAACAATGGAGAGGCTTTAAGGTAGGTCTTCGAGCTTATGATTTGGACTCTGGATGCTCTGTCTTAAACAGCGAAGCTTATGATTTGTGCAGACTCTCAGACACAGCAATGTGATCCTGACATCTGTATGTGGACGGCCGACTACTTCAAAAACATTCACTTGCACTCGTTCAAGCAGCCCCATTGCCCTGGTTGCGCGGCACCGAACTCGTCGTTTGGAGAAGGGAATTCCTTGCGGTGGCGATTGAGAGACTATTGTCTATACTTCCACAAAATGATACTTGCAACTCACAGAGATGAGACAGAGGGATGGGAAGCAAGACAATATCTGGAAGATCGACCAGTTGGAACCTCGGAAGGTGTCTTCTGGAATGTAGAATGCATTACCCTGATGACTATTATCGTACCCGATATTCTTAATACCATCTATCTTGGTGTGCCGAAGCATTTGATGGACTGGGTAACGACCTTCCTCGAACAACATTCTGGGATTGTCAAATTCGACCACCTCTGGGCGATGATGCTTCCATAACCTGGGTTCCCTAAATTCAACCACCGATATTGACAGGTGACGCAATGGAGTACTAAAGCGACGAAAGCTCTCGGTCGTGTGATTGTTCCAGTTTCTGCAGCGACTCCTTGAACCCATTTGGTGAGCCAAAGGATTCCCACCATAGAAGCCCTGTTGCGCGTCTAGAACTTAGTGTATTTTCACCATAAGGCACTGTACCAGTACCATAATGAAGCCATGATCGAGTACATGCAGAATTATCTGCCGCAGATCCATTGTCAGAAGGATGTTTTCAGTCGTTTCCGCACCGGTAAATCTACAAAAATGGTCCCAGAAGCCATGGAAACGTGGTGTACTGCGGACAAACAGGAGCAATGGGAGAGTGACACAGCTTGGAACAATCTTTCTGCGTCTGCAACGTGTCGTCGTGTTGATGAAGATATAATGCAGATTGAGTCAGTAAGTGTGAAACATCTTCTCGACGAACTGGATCTCAACTTTGTGAATATGCATCTCCTCAACCACATCTCTGACCATATCCGCCAGCTTGGCAACCTCTTAAATGCAAGCTGTGAACTCCCAGAAAGAGCGATGATGGATCTTGAACAAGTGTACAGACAATCGAATCATCATGAGGCTGCCTTCCAGATTGTGCAAACGAAAGCCCGAAAGGAGGTGTTTCAGTATTGAGAGCTGAATGCCAACCCTGCAAAACAATGTCGGGACAATGAAATGCCTCTAACCAAAGCACCTATCAAGTGAATGATTGATGACCTGCGACCAGAAGTCAAGACCCTTGATGAATTCGCCGAGTGGTGAGCAATGCCAAACAGGGAGCTACTGCATCACATTGCTTGGTGTTTCAAGAGATTTGCAAACATCACAGACTACGTCAATCACGAGCAGTATTGCAGTGATCTCAACAATGCACATCTCATTTGGTAAAACACAGTGGCAATTCCGGTGACATATTTTCAATACACTGAGCAAGTAGTTCATATGGTTTGTTACACTGGGTCCGCAAGGTGGAGAAAGCATAAGCCCCGGAGAAATGTCACAGTGCTTCTCAGTAGGGGGACGAGCCCAGATAACCACTTGGAGTCAACTGCTGGATGCCTTCCCACATGATTGAAGTGTCATTTTATCATCGAGGATGCTGAATCGAGCGTTAATGGGCTTCCTGCCTTGGTTCAGACATTTGCATCATGGCCGATAGGTCAGACTGCTGGTATGGTGATTGACCAGGAGAGATGTCAACCTCTGATGCAAGCCTTGCTCGAAGGAAGCTACCTTTGTAAGCCTCGTGGTAGCGTCAGAACCATTCATATCTTCCCTATTAGCGCAATCCAAGGGGCTGTTCACCTTATTCCGCTGACACCACAGACAGATAGTTTGCGGTGATAATTGAGCAACACAATTGACTTGAATGATTTCAATTTCTTTTACATGTAGATTATTCAACTCGATGTTTGAAGTAATCATTGGAGCAATATATAGAAATATGAAGAGAGTGTCAGGAAAATGTCATTTCACCACGCATAAGTCACCGTTAGCTATATAACCTCTGGTAGTCTCCCGTAACAGCCTTAGTGGCGGACACTGGAAATTGGCCCAGTGCCAGTATACTTAATGCGAATAACCAACGCGTAAACCACAGTAAGCTTATGGTGGTATTTTTACCTTACCCCTCTACTTTGGTGTACACACCACGTGCCTATGGGGTGATAGCGAGAGTGTTTGTGCAAGACATGGTGTAATCATGTATGCTAGATCTCCACTCTGGATCGTTTGCTAGAGGCTACTTGTGCAATCCCACTGTCTTGTCAGAACTCATGGTCGGTTGTCAGAGTAGTCGCCATGATCTTGTCAGAGGCTCTGCATGCGGTCGCCCTGGTCTTGTCACAGCCCATTGTCAGCTGTCAGAATCCACACGTCTAACCACCCTGATCTTGTCAGAGGCTTCTCACACAATCGCCCCAGTCTTGTCAGAGCCCACCATTGGCTGTCAGAGTCTGCATGAATAATTGGCGTGATCTTGCCAGAGGCTTCTCATGCTATCGCCGTGGTCTGTTCACAGCCCACTGTCAGCTGACACAGTCTGCACATATAGTCACTGTGATCTTGTCAGAGGCTTCTCATGCTATCCCCCTGGCCTCGTCAGAGACCACCGTCAGCTGTCTGAGTCCGCACAGATAGTCGCCTTAATTCTGTCAGAGGATCCTCATGCTATCGTCTTGACCTTGTCAGGACTCACAACCCATTCTCAGAGCCTGTACATGTATTTCGCTGATTGCCATTCTAATTATGATTTTAGAACCATCTACATGTGGAATGAAATTTAGTTAGTTGTACATCCGTTGTATTCTAATAATAATCTGACTAATTGAATATATACTATATACACGAGCAGCTATAAGTCGTCATCATCGATTACTGTCTCCGGACCCCACCGTGGGGCAGCAGGTGGCATCTGATCTCGACCATTGATCATGTCGATCCTGTCCAAATCTATAGCCAGGATCTTTTTTCGCATCTCTGGTAGGATACTTTCCCATTGGTCCCATCAGCAAAAAACATTTCTGTCCAGGCAGAACGACTCCATCAAAGTGCACGCACACTGTCAGAGCCGTCAGAGTCACCGTGGTGCTAGATTGCGCCAGGGCGGGCGGCCATACGACACGTTGCGTTACATATCACCCTCAGATCGCAGTTTCGCCAGTTCTTCCCACTCTGTTGGTATCCTATTGGAAATGAACACTGTGGCGTTGTGGTCAACTGTGACCATACGTCAGACTGGGTTCAATGGGTACATCAGCAAAATGTGAATCGGTCCAGAAGCCACATGCAGGGTTCCATCAGCACAAGGCATTTCGTCTATCATATTCGTCTTTGTTACAGTCACAAGATTCGCTACTCCATGATATGGCATGCATTATTTAAGTATCGCTACATATATACATCACGTCAATCTGGCCACAGATGGTAGTTGGGCATAATCGGAGGTGCTAGCTCGAGGAGCCTAGGAAGAAAGTGAGCAGATATGATACTACCCGGCCGTGAGAATCTACGACATCTTGCAAAGAGCAAGTGACATCAAAAGTTGGGAAAGATAAAGTGTGTATTTTCTTTGTATGATAAGATGAGATGAAAATGAGATGATGTCTATCTACCCAGGAGTCTCCCAAGAATGTACTCCCCGTTGCTCAGTCCTCGAGGGCAGCTGAGACTATATTCATGGTTCAACTTGTAATTGTGGGAATGCAGAGAGTCGATTACAACAACATCCGCCGAGAGATGGGCAACTGGCTGGGAGCGGGAGACTGTCGATCTTGCAATGATGCTCTACTTGATGTATGCTGTACTAGGTGTTAAGTCTTGATCATAGCATGGAGAGATAGAGAGGGATGACTGAGCTTCGTGTTCTTAGGTGATGGTAGAGTTGAGCACAAGACAGGGAGATCAGAAGAGATCAGGGAAATCAGCATGAGAAACTGGGACTTGAAAGAATTTTGTATGCGAGTCAATTGACCATCCCCAATGTGCCAGGTACGAGTCCCGATCCGGTGGGTAAAACACCAATACGAGGTCTTCTCAACCCAATCAGGCAAGTCGTGCCGCTGATTTCTCAGGTGAGCTCATATTCCCCATATCGTTCTCATCGTCATCCCCCATCTCTCTCTTCCTCGTCCACCACTCTACCATCATTGGAAGAACACAAAGTTAAGTCAGCCCTCTTCATCTCTCCATGCCATCATCATGAGTTAACACCAAGTGCAGCATACGCCAAGTGCAGCATACGCCAAGTGCAGCATACACTGAGTACAGCATACACCTAAGATTGTCTGTTGTCCCGTCATTCTCACAATTTGATAAGCGCTTTAAAGGTAAAGTCACCTCGTCACATTCCCACGGTTTCGAGTTAACTAAGCGATGAATAGGCTCTCAGCACCTGGCGCGCCTCCCATCCACCGCCTCTAGATCGACCACCTCCAAGTACTCCTCTAATCTCCCTCGATCATAGCCAGCTGCAAGTGCATCTCTAAACTCGCTCAATCCCAGCTCGGAGTGCATCTCTGAGTTCACTCGATCTCGGCCTCCAAGTGCATGTCCAAACTCACTCGATCACCGCCTCCCAGTGCCTCTCTGAGTTCAATCGATCTCGGTCTCCAAGTGTATCTCCTAACTCGGTTGATCACGGCCTCCCAGTGCATCTCTGAGTTCACTCAAACCCGGTCTCCCATTGCATCTCCAACCTCGCCCGATCACAGCCTCGGAGTGTATCTCTCAGTTCATTATATTGTAATCTTCATGGGCACCTCGAATTGCTCTCAATTACTGCGTGCTGCCAGGCCAGATATACCGTGTGTAGATAGGTAGCAATATAGATACATAGATACATAGATGTGAACACAAACTGAATGCATAAGTTTTGAAAATTGTTGAATGATATGTAGTAGCTATGATTTCCAGGCGCACCAGCCGCATTCCCAAAGAAGATGTTTTTCCCAGACTGCTCTACAGTGATTCAACGTGCTCCCAGGTGCTCCCAGGTGTACCTGAAGGCCACTACATCAGTCCAGTAAACTCTGGGAGAGGTATGTATGGAACGCGAGTCTCAAGCCGTCGCCTGGGCAACGGGAAGAGTGTAATTCTACATCAGAGGGTACGAGGTTCTGTGAGCGGTCAGAGCCGTCCGGAACACCCATGTGTTTCTGACGGATACTTGAGTAGTTGCTGATGCGAATAAATCCCTATATATACCTACTCTATGCCAGAAACGTGTGTACTAAACGGAGATCTGCATACGCTTGTATGTCCTGGCTTCAATAGTCATGCAGAGGAAACTGCCACCAGCTCAGTGTGTGTGTGTGTATTCATATTGTATGCACTCTCAACAGAGTATGACAAAAAATCCGTTTTTCGCCGTTACTCCACAGTGTGAACCTGACCTGTCCGCCAAGCCCTCCTCTCGGTCAAATGTACCATCCCTTTCTCCTTCCCCCCATTTTAAATCAATTGGCCCCCCTTTCCTAGAGTATAACCTGCACATCCCGTCATCTGACAACAGCCACTTAAACAATCCTCGCTCACATTTAGTCCGGGGTCGCTTGGATGTTATCGCTGTGGAATACCCCGACCGCGAAAAGAGAGTAAGGCAGGACATATCGAGGTCCGGAAGTGAAACTCCCTAGGTCATTCACGGCGTGCTGACCATCTTCGGACTTGACTGGAATGGGGGGGGCGGAAGGGTGACGTGATAGTAAGGCCGCTTCTTGTACTTCGTCCTAGTGGTGGCCGAGAAGCGGGTCTTCTCCATTGCAGTCGGTTCGAAGAGCTTGTACAGAGCGTGTATCTCAGCACTCAACCGCTTGACGGAACTTCCCTGATACTGCGCTGATAGGTCCCAGACCTCATGTACTGGTGAATCCACAGGCATGTCGTAGTCTTCGATAACTGGTGTAAAACTTCGGGGGGCGAGTTGCTGGGTAGACTACCGGTCGAAGTCAATGCTGAGTGGTAATGAGAGCTTTGAAACAATGAGATACACTTACAAAAGCAAGCGGACACAGCCAAATGGTATGGAGTGAAGCCAAAGTAAAACCCTGCTCCCCCCAAACGAGGGGAAAGCTTGGCAAAACATGGCGTTGAGTGTTGTTGTCGAAGGTGTGTGCCACCAGATCAGTTGTCCAAGGAACGCTTTACTGCAGTTGCAGCAAGTAACAAACACTGTGGTGTCACCGCCACGGTAAAGTGGGACATATATGGCTGTCGCGTGAAATTACAGTTTGAGTTCTCGAAGAAGGTTTCTGCCATCATGCCCGATACTAGGGAATGATGCAGAAACATCTTTTTCAGTATCTAAGTTGATTTTCAAGATATCAATAGAATCAATGGGTTCAGTCTTACTTCGCTCTTGCAGTCTGAATGATGATACCGGTATGTGCAAGAAGAGAATAGCCTTGTTACTACTGTTTGGCAGTCATCATTTGAAAGGGTCTGATAGTTATTAACATACTGATCGGGACCAACTTCACGAGCCTGTTCGGCGAAGAGCACTCAGGCAGCCGATTGGTGATCCACGAGCTTGGTTGTCAGTGCTACTGAGCAGGGCTTGAAACATGCGAATACTTACCATGTGGATAGCTGCGTTTGAGATGTCAAACTCCTTGATTACCAAACTCAGAATGTCATGCACTTCCTCATAGCTTTCCTCAGACAGTTTGTCGACATCATCTGGGTAGGGGTCCTCACTCTGTATTGTACAAAAGAATAGATCTTGGGCAATGTCCTCCCACCCTGTTGGCACCCCAATGTCACCCACCATATGCTTTTGTTGGCGGCCAGTATCGATAGGGGACAAATTTCACTTTTGCATCTAGGTGTTGCTTAAGTCAGAGTGGTTGGGCAAAATCAAAGCCAATAAAAAATGTTGCTCTTACCTGCTGAGCATAGTGCTCCTGGTTCGCTGCATCAGCAAAAAGTGAAATTGGTTTCCAAAAATGTACCCCACGCACCGATCCTTCTCCACATTCTCCACAAATTATCTGGGCGACCTATTTGAAATCTTCCACCATGCTTCGAAGTATTCAATGATGTGATCGTGTCGTCGCGACATCTCAAAACGTGTGTAGTCATTTAATCCAATTTATTGCAAGTGTTTCTTTGATGTTGGTCAACTAGCTTTTAATTGTTTCGACGGTTTTTTGAACTGTTCCATCGATTTCAAGAATATTCTTAACTATTTAATCCCTTGAGACATCGATCATACACAAGCTTGCACAACTCCCATTACAACAATTAAGACACCCAGAGGAAACATATCAGATTTCTATCTATTGCTGCAACAATTACTTCAAGCATCGAGTCGAATAATCAACATGTAAAACAAATTGAAAGCATTCAAGTCAATCGCATTGCTCAAGTATCACCCCGAGCTAGCTGGCTGCGGCGTCAGCAGAAGATGGTGTACAGCTCCTTGGATCGTGCTTAGAGGGACGATCTAAGTGGTTCCAACGCCGAAAACAGGCTTACGACGGTAACTTCCATCGTGCAACTAAGGGTTGCATCAGAGGTTGATGCTACTGCTCGACAATTACCATACCAGCAGTCTGACGTATCGGCCCTGTTGCAAACGTCTGAACCTAGGCAAGAAGCCCTTTAACGCTCGATTCAGCATCCTTAACGACGAAAAGACACTTCAACCGTGCGGGAATGCATCCCGCAGTCGACTTAAAGTGGCTATCCGGACTTGTCGCCATCCAGAGAAGCACTGTATCATTTCTTGGTGGCTTATGCTTTCTCACCCCTGGGGACCCAGTGCAACGAACCATATGAACTGCTTGCTCATCGCATTGACAAGACAACACTGGAATTGCTACTACGTTGTACCGAATGTAATTTCCATCGTTAAGACAACTGAAATACTGATTGTGATCGACGTAGTCTGTAATGTCGGCAAATTTATTGAAACACCAAGTAATGTGATTCTGTAGCTCCCCTTTTGGCATTGCACACCATTCGGCCAAATCATCAAGGGTCTTGATGTCTGGTCGCAGGTTTTTCATCATTCACTTGATGAGCGCTTTGGTTAGAGGCATATCATCGTTGGGATGTTGTTTTGCAGGGTTTGCATTGAGCTCTCAATACTGAAACACCTTGTTTTGGGCTTTCGTTCGCAAAATCTGGAAGGCGGCCTCATGATGATTTGATTGTTGGTGCGCTTCGTCAAGATCCATCATCACTTTTTCTGGGAGTTCAGCACTTACATTTATGAGGTTACCAAGCTGGCGGATACGGTCAGAGAAGTGGTTCAGGAGATGCATCTTCACAAAGTTGAAATCCGATTTGTCGACAAAGTGTTGTGCAATTTCTGACTCGATCTGCATTTTATCTTCATCAACGAGACCATGCTTTGCAGCCGCAGAAAGATGTTCCAAGCAGGGTCACTCTCGCATTCTTCCTGTTTGCCCAAAGTAAGCTGTTGTTTCAAGGCTTCCGAGCCCTTCTGTCTAGATTTACTGGCGCGGAATCGACTGAGAACATCCATGTGACGATGAAACTCCTCCAGATAATACTCCATGTACTCAATCTTGGCCTCAGTATGGTACCGGTACTGTGCCATAAGGTGACAATACACTAAGTTCTTGACGCACAACAGGACTTCTGTGAAGGGAATCCTTTGGTTCACCAAAGGGTTTGAAAGAGTCGCCGCGAATACTGGAACAATCACACGCCCGAGTGCTTTCATCTCCTTACCACTCCATTGGGTCACCTGGCTATATGGCTTGGTGAATCGAGCGAAGCCAGGATAGGGAGGCATCATCGCCCAGAGCTGGTTGAATTTCTTGATCCTGGAATGTTGTTCAAGGAAGGACATTACCCAGTCCATCAAATGCTTAAGCATATCAAGATAGATGGTATGAAGAATATTGGGTACGATAATAGTCGTCGGAGAGATGCATTTCATATCCTTCAAGACGCCTTCTGAGGTTCAAACCGCTTGATGTTCCAGATATTGTCTTGCTTCCCGTCTTTCCGTCTCGTCTCCCTGAGTCGCGAGTATCATTTTTTGGAAGTTTAGCTGATAGTCTGTCAATTGCCACGACGATGAATTCCCTTCTCCAAACAACGATTTCGGTGCTTCGCTCACAGGGCAATGGGGCTGCTTGATTGAATGCAAGTGACTGTTTTCGAAGTAGTCAGCCGTCCATGCACAGATGACAGGATAACATTGCCGCATCCGACCGTCCGCACAAAGCATAAGCTTTCCAGTGTTGCAAAGCGCGTCGAGAGGACGAAAAATAAGCTCGAAGACCTTCCTTAAAACATCTCGATTGTTGATTTGTTGTTCCTTCATGGTGGTTGTTTTTCCATGTCCTTTAAAGTGATATTTCGGAGGAACGGGAAGAAGGGCAACAAGGACGCTTGCAAGATTTGAAGACTTTGATATAATCGTCAAGTCGATGTTTCCGAGACTCAAATATACTGCCCATTCCTTCTTGTCACCTGAATAGTTTGTAAGATGTGTCTGGTCTGAACTGCCAAATAAAGGGACAATCATAGCTCCAAGCGGCCGCCATAGTTAATGAAGCGGTCAAAATCATTGTCGCTATGATGAAATTCAACCAACATACCTGTTCATTCCACCACCAGTTACTTGATTCCACCTATGAGTAGATACATTCCTCACCATCATTGAATTCCTTTGCTGGAGCATACGACATATGCTCCCTGAACGCAGGCTGTTGCATGAGGAACTCACTGCATGCAACAGGATTGGGGTAAAAGAAACGTGTGTAATCATCATCGCGAAGGTTGTTTAGATCGGCCATATGATTGTAACAGACAGTGCCGGATTTCCAACAGTCGATGCCCATTGCGTAGGACATTTTGTTCAACCTTTCGGATAACGTGTGGGACTAAGTGAAGTTGCTGACGGTTGCCATCGTAGGGTTCCTGAACAGCTCGTTGATAGCTGCTCTGCTCAAGTTGTGCTTGACACACCAGTGCAATAATTGATACTCCTCCTCGCAACAAAAAGGTGATCATCGATCAATTTGATCGTCGAAGATATCGAAATACTCGTTACTAATAGGCTTGCCGGCTAGTCAGTTGTCCAAGTGTGGAGTACCACCAATACATGTCCGAACTGGAGGTTGCTCTGAATCGATACACTCATTCTCGCTGTCGGGTTCTGCATTGCTCGTATCATCGTCGAAAGGGTGAAGAAAAGGGTCGTGATGTGGTTCATGAACGAATGGAAGTAGAATACTATGGTGCTCCCTCGCAAAACCATTATCTGGCAGTTGTTCCGGTGATATATATACTATCCTTTCTTTGTGGTCACAACAGAGGTGAGTGATGTAAGCACTGATGTAGGAGTACCTCTTCGAGCAGTGAAGACACAGTTGATGAAGATCCATCTCTCGTTAGCCAAATGAACTATCGCAACATCGTTCAGAAGCATCTCGACGGTCTTTTACCTACTCACACCATTACAAGCCGGCTGTCCTCGGAAAAAGCCTCACTGCAATTTACTTATTCCAAAAAGGGGTCCTACCACTCTCGTAAGATTTGTCTCATCCTCCTTCACACGTTTGCAAAGTGTTTACTCGCTCTCTCAATTTCAACATCCCTTGGATCTTGAAAAGCGTACCGCATCTGCATTCAGCTTGTCATGGCGATTGTTTTGCACCCTCACAAGACCCTCCTACGCCCAATGCCTGATTTATGGTTGTCACTTTATGTTAAGTTTGTACCTTACATGAACCATGCATTCTCCTTAGATACAGACTCAGCGACGTCATCGCAAGGTACAAGAACTACAGCAAGGATAAATGAGTGAGATATGACTGCAGAGCATGCTTTGTGTTGTCTTTGTGATGAACTTAAGTGTTCAGTCGACAAATCAGGGGGCTTAGATAATGCTAAGCAAATTGCCCCCTAGCTGAATTGCAGCCAAGATGATGTCACCGGATCAAGAAAACCCTCGAAGCCCATATATATGTTCGCCTTGCCTACCCACTGTACTTACAATCTCCAGAACCTTCGACACGCCCTCCTCACCTCTGTCACCGTATCGCATCACCCTTGACGATATATTCAACACTCCCGATGCTTGTATAGAGTAACAAGCATTCGATATCCACCACTCAATCATTGACCACCATTGAGAACCTAAAATGTAATGTGATGCCTTCTGGTTGCCGAAATCAGTCGTCGCAGATGCTAATATAATCCAGATGACGACTCTTCAAGTCCGCATCTGGGCCGAGAATGCTGGTGTTGGAGTCAGCCAATGGGCAGCAGAAACCATGGGGATTTGGCAGGATAAAGGTGGGTTCACAACACAAAGCATACATAATAAAGTGAGGGAGCGCGTCTGGGAGATTGCCCAGTCCTTGAGCATCATCAACAAGCAAGGCGCTGGCCCCAAGAAATGGGATCTCCTAATCAATCGTTGCGTTACTCGAATCGGTGAACTGGAGTCTAAAAGGCCGCTTTGGAAATGGTCCATGGCAGACAAGACTAACCTCGATGGTCAGAAACTCAAGGCAGCACTGAACGAGTTCGCGGAGGTTGGCCTTCGCCAAAGGGAGCATAGGCTTGAAGAAACCCCGATTCAGAAGAGGAAACTGGTGCACATTGGTATGTATTTCATCGGCCCGATGCTTGTTTTGCTCTTCCTGATGATGTGTAGATCCAGAAGACGACAAGGAAGGAACCTCGGGTCACAGGTCTTCGCCGATAAGGTTGCGTTGCGACTTCTCGAACTATTCCCTTGTCGCGCCATTTAGCTGTACCATCACCTATGTGGATCCCGACATTGCTGGGAAGAGGGTGGGTGAAAACAATACTCAGCTATTCTCATGGCACTGGCCTGGGGATGATGCATCAATACTTCCGATAGTTACATCAATTGTCGATACGACCATTTTGTCAATCGTGAATGCTGCAATCGCCGGTCTGCCAGACCCCAGCTGCATAATACGAGAGCATTGGGGCTGCCTGGAGGAGCCTATTGGTGATGGTGGTCCATACGCCCGTAATGTTACCCCAATCTTCGATAACAATACTGCTGCCGGATGGGTAAAGGTGGCGATGTAATGAAGCAACCCAACGCTTTTTTGCGTCGTTTATCGTGGCCAACAAGCCGACAACACAGATGGTGCCCACACGCCTATGCGTGCTGGCCGCACCTACCTTCCTCTGGATGACATCCTCCCAGCTCCAGCCGAAGATATGATCAATGATATCAGGGAGGAATCTGATGATGATTGTGAGACGCGGCGCGCAAATCCAAGATGTTTCCCGACAACGAAAACAGGCTTCCAAAAGTTTGAACGGAAGCTTCAATAGAGCATTATCCAACAGCTGCGATACCTTGAAGTCATCCGAAACTGTGCTCTTGGTCTCTTTGCCGCGTACAAGCAAAGCGTTGTTGCTGATGAGGATGTGGCTTGGCTGTGTGAGCACGATCACATTGTGAATCCTCCCGCTGCAGGCTCTGTGGCCAATAGGAAGCATACAAGCAGCCGCCCAGCTGCAAATTAGTCGTTGTGAGGATGGAATACACTGGCTGGACGGTTGTTTAAGGATTTGTGTTGTCGGTGGGTATCTTTCTGGCACTTTGGAGGGTGGACGGATGGGTGATAATTTGGAGTTTTTTGGTGAGGTTTTGGGTCTCTTTTTGGTGTTTTGTTTATTTTATTATTACATCATTCATATTCATGCATGAAGGGCTGTGTTGAGAGTTCACAATGTTGGGATTAATCGTTGAGACGATCATTTTTGGGAATGGCATAGTGGTAGCGATAGGACTCCGTGTACAGCTATCATGTGATTGGTAGTTTGGTATCTTTACCCAGCAGAAGTTAGCCCGAATGATTGGTGAAACGCGAACGCTTTTCAGCTCGTTGCGATAACGATTTTCGTCAAAGTAAGCCAATCAACAACCCTGCAGCATGCTTGTCACCTGGCATTCTCAGTTCCGAGTTGCTGTCCATCCAAGGAGTTGGAAGTGTGAGTGCCGGGACAAGACAAGATCCTTGAATCGTCGAGAGGATGAAAAGACGCATCACGATGATGCTTTTAATCATATCAAAGCTTTCTTTCCATTACACAACGCTTTAATTCATTTACTCTACATTTATTGACATTTCCTTTAGTCACTCCTTTAATTTTTCGTACTGATCACTCGCCGCCTTTTTAAATCATGACAAGAAGGCACCGCACTTCTGGTCCTCCTCTTCCTTCCAGCACAAGCAGAAGCAGACAATCTATCCACGACGAGGATCTTGATGACGATCTCAGCACGTTACCCGACAAATATAATCATTGTCAAGATGACATTTCAGAATCCGACGACCAGTCTGTTCTGCGACCATCCAGGAAAGCAATGGGCAAGCGGCCATCAAAAAATTCCTTCACATCAACACTTGGAATACGAGTCGTTCCAACTCAATTAACTCCTACGTCGGCGCAGCCCCTACATTCTGGGTGTCGGGAGGTCTATATTGTCTCGGAGGAGGAGGATGAACGCGAGCCTGCGCCACTGGCATCCAAGAAGGTATCCAATTAAGCGTTTGAATGATTGAATCTGCCCACTGATGTATATATCTACTGGAGGAAGGATTCAAACGAAGCCGGTGAGCAATTGGTTGCATGGAAAGCTGGAAATCTGTGGCGATATGAGCCCTTTGTTGATGACGTGACAGGCCTCGTCATCAGTACAAAATACAACGCCCAGACAACCCTCTCAGGCGTTCTGGCAATTGTCATGGCACGTGTGAAGCCTATAGCTATCAAGTATGCGATGTTTGTGAATCCCTTTGCCACAAATGCAGTGAAGACTGCCCAGATTCATAGTTGGTGGTAGGAGGAAATCGCCGGGATTGATCCAGCTCAGAGAAACTCAGACCCTCCAAGTGCCTACATTTCAGTTGTAAATGAATTATTTTAACGATTGCTTTCATCGCTGATATTGTGCATCAGGCTCTGGCAAAGATTACTTACTCCCGTGCGGCAATGGTATACGGCTGCATGACCTCAATCGACTCTATTTACGGATTTCGAACACAGTCGCCTACAGAGATCCGGAAAATGGTAGCCTGGCCATTGGCCAAGGACAGGGTTACATGCCCCACAAACGTTCATGAGGTAAGTTCAAAGTTCCCTTCTGGTTTAATCTTTGTCTTGACGATCAATTTAGGAGTGCAAGTTTTGATTTGCAGCGACTGAAGTTGTGGATCTTATTCACCAGACATACTTCTATGGCATACAACAAATGGGAATGCAAGATAGATCATTGATTGATAAAATCAACCCGACATTCATTTCCCTCACCGCAACGGCCATCCACCATTGTCTGTCGACCTGCAAAGCAGGCGAGTTTCGGGTCCCACCAGAGTTTGGTCCAGGAGGTGGAGCACGACGTAAGTGCGATACATGAAACATTAATCACGCGGTACATGATGCATGCACAGATGTATTTTGTTGTCTCGACGCGGATTTTCTTTCTTCCTCGCCAGAGGTTCAACCCAAAAAGATAGACAATATCTGAAGCATGATCCGCCGAAGGATCCGCTCAACTGGTACAGACCCAGCGATGGCACAACCTCACAATGATCAGGGCAGCTTTGATGAGGACTTCCTTGATTACGTTACGGAGGAGCTGCTAGAGCAGCCCGACAATTCTTTTAATCGTCTCAGCAGCTTTGTTGCTGCTACTGAAGATAGTATGCGATTCTCAGCTGTTCTGCTTGCCATCGCCAGCAGCAGCCAGCCCGTCCCCTGCAGCAACAGCAACAGCAACAGCAACCACATCACCAACATGACCAGCGTTGAGAATACGGGATCAGTCGATGGAAGTACAATTGTAGAGGGTGCGATATCGCTTGGAGGTTAGGAATGGTGTCAGTGATCGGATTTAGGACTTCCTTTGTTTGCTATTTCATTCTAGCTTTCGTCGATATATCATAATAGTAGTAAATGTAATAGAACTGATGGTTTACTGAAGTCTGATCTCAAACGCGTGAAATCATAATCGCGATGATGCCTAACCCTCCCGCAACAAACCGCAAGCTACTGACGATCTCGTATCAACAAATCAAATATCGTGAACCACTTATGCATGGTACCTATCATTGGTCAAATTAAGCCATGAGGGTCTTTCAAAACAAGAACAACACTCTACGTTAAACATATGGAGCGAGTGGTATCATCATCGTGAGGACTAATCGAATTGGGCGATGTAGGAGTATGGCGATAGATGATTTGTGATATTGCCAAAGGAAGCGTGAACAGTTCCTTAAGTGCTTGTTGTCACATTTGCAAGCGTGGGTACACTGGTCGTGACGCTTGAAAACAACATCGCGACCACTCAAAGAACACTCTGGAACAGTAAAGCAATGCCATATTTCAGGGAAACCTCGATTTCATTTTTTTGAGTTTGTGGGTACAATATACTAAAAAAATTTAATGAAGGAGATTTAGTTTTTGCTGATGTGGAGGAGTGTCATGGGGTGATTGTAATGACTATGTATTGTCAGCTAGAGGGTTTAATGTTGGATGTGGGTGTGGTTGTTACCCCCCCTGGGTTGCCAGGAGAAAGAATGGTCGATCACACCTAGGTATTGTTAGTCAGCAATGTGTAAGGGTGGACATTTCCGCTCCTACTAACCCCTCGCTGGTTGCTGGAAGATCGACAAGGTATTTGCACCTATAAATTGTCAATGTCAGACACAAATATTGACCTGGATGTGTCACTACCCCTCCTTGGGTGTTCAAACTGCAAGACCAACTACAGCCATTTACAATGTGGGATATTACACATGAGGATTGCAGTTCATTGTCATCATCATCATTTTTGCAATCAATCTGCTCCTGGCATTCCGAGCCCTTGTAACCGCCATTATCGCTCCCGGATAGGTACTGCTGTCGGGTATTTCGATTGGCGTGAGTCCCACGGCTGCTGGCGCGAGAGTTTTGATCATTGCGGCTGCTGCTGCAGCCGCCCTGGGACCTGCCACTGGAGGTTTGATCATTGCAGCCACTGCTGCCTCTGGAATTTGTAGAATGCTTGTGGGTGCTGCTGTGAGATCTGGCTCCATGTGCCATTGTGTGCGTTGTATGTTGTGCAGGTTGGCGTTAGGTGTATCCGCTTTGCATGTACATGGAATCCACAGCTTGTCATCCTTCATTATATAGTGCATTTCCATCTCCTCTCACCTAAGAACATCCTTGTCAGAGTCGAAAATAAAACTAATAATATTGGTTCCTGTGTCAGTGTTATGGTCCATGTGAAAGTCGAAATTATACTGTAAATGTGTCAGATTCAAGTTCATTGACAGAGTTCAAATTATGCCGTATATGTTGAGTAATCCGTGTCAGAGTTGAAGTAATTACACTATAGGCGGGGTTGCTTCTGGTGTTCGAGTACGGTAGTTGTCACAGTTACGGTGATTGTCAGAGTTTGGGTGATTGTCAGAGTTA
>Ga0307515_10000489_pt1 | contig 94605 bp, 89 predicted proteins | sample 17_EM_MG_FD_194513 | JGI IMG/M metagenome (GOLD analysis project Ga0307515, IMG submission 194513) | Populus trichocarpa ectomycorrhiza microbial communities from riparian zone in the Pacific Northwest, United States - 17_EM | ecosystem: Host-associated > Plants > Roots > Unclassified | place...
TAAATGCAGCCGCACCATCATGTTGAAAGAGTGACCAGGATGCTTTAACGCTCTCTTCAATGTCCGAAATGTATCCTACGGCGGTCATTTGCTTGTTTCGAGCGCGAGATTGCTTCTGGGTAGCACATAGATTTTGGCTGCCCTGCCACATCTCCAAAAAGTCATGAACCTTGGCCATTCTGTGCAATTTCCTTTCCTCCGCCTCTTTCTTCATTTCCGAGTCGTTTTCTGTCTGTTGGGTATCCAATTCTTGGTCAGTGCCTGCCAAAATCCCGTTATTGACTCGAGCAAACTGCCTGACAACGACTTTTTCACAAAGTGTCTCGCCTGTGGTTTTTGACTGCCTCCACCCAATACCATCTAGGCCAATGGAAAAACTTGCCTCCACTCCGGCACCATGTAGTATGATAGAGAATTTGTCGCGAGCCACATTTGAGATATCGGCACACTTTGAGTGCGTTTCCTCCTGTTGGGGCCAACAATCAGTTCTGTCTGGTATCCAAAATGAACTGCTACTCTCCATCAGGTCGGAGTGGTAATCATTGAGATTTGGATCAATGAGTCCCCAGTTGTCTGGTGCTTCAGGCGGTGAAATCAAATGGAGCCTGGCGGCGGTCAATAAGCGTGCTGCGTGATCGCTTCGTCCGGGTGTCATCTCAGGCACATTGTTATGCCTTAAGTATTCCTCATCATTCCTGGACAACTCGTATGGATCATAGGATGATTGATGGGACCCTCATGCCGTTGCGGAGGGGACGAGATTGCTGCTCGGTACTGTTTCGAGTTTATTGACCGGCGCACGTTGTTGTTTAGCGCAGGATTCATTTTCCACATACTTCAGAAAGGCCTCTTGGTATTGTGTAGAGTACGATGTCTTGTCCTCAGGATTGATATCCATTCCCTTGTCCCAGTTTCAAAACGGTCGCAACTTCTGGAACGGATCAATGATTTGTGTGGCAATCAGCAGCATGCCTGTCGTTCGTATCACTTCAGCATAGTATTTGGAAAGCTTCTGCCCAGCTAACTTCACAGCGAAGAACAAGTCTTCCTCCCATTGAGTCTTCTTCTTGGACATAGCCCGCAACACACCGCCCATGTGATCGAACATGTCGTCGTACACAGTGATGATGTGATGCAATGTGACTGAATGCCTGTTCGACATCGAAAGGGTCCAATATCAAAATGGCATCAACACTTGCATCACATACTTGACAATCGTCCATTCATCCTGAGTTGTGAATGATGGCCGATATTGAGCGAATGGTGGGTTTTGAAGCCACTCGCAGGTGAATTCCCATAAGCGGTAGGCGCTTGAGTAACTCCAGTGTAGAGTTCCAACGTGTCTTCACATCCATAATAGGAATTACCTCAATGCGGACTGTGGCTTTTTGACAATCAATGAACATGTTTCGGCGACCAGGTGTCAGCGTACTTAATACAGCAAGCATTCTCTGCTATATGAAGGTCAGCATCAGGACTTTCAAAATATCATGAAATACGTACTTTCTCAATCATCTTTAGTTTCATGGCTGACACCTTGTTGATTCTAGCATTGCCCTTTTTTTAAAGCCTCTGACTCTTCCCAATGTCTATGCAGTCATTCTCTCCAAATTGCTGATCGCGCTCATGGGCTTCCCAGGAGTTGGTGCGGCCTTGAACACAGAGACTACTAATGAATGCAGCTAACGGCAGCTCTATGACGTGCACCATGCATGGTATGTGGTTCCTCAATGCAGGCCACTCGATTCTAGAGGCCTCAAGTGTTGATTGCAGCTCGCGTGTCATCGAGTAGTTTGACGAAGCAGTATCGGTTGCAATACCAATCAAGCGGCCATCGGCAAGCTGAAAATGATCAAGCACGTCCTACAGATGTACGGCTAACCTTGCTCCAGTACGTTGGCCCTTGACCTATCATCATCAATTCACTTTCGAAACGGGAACCGAACAGGCGATGAACCTCATCGAAAGGGAGTTGAACTGCACGCTATGCCCAATTTCGATCCAGATAGTACGCAATGACCGACGTTATGGCTAGTTTGATTGTTGATGTCCGTCCGTCTAAAGCTAAACTAACTTTATTTTGTATTGGCAATTGCTTCTTAATTGCATCCACACTCAATGCTTATTCCCTCCGACAAATGTTACTAAGGGTCATAGCGGACGTTAGAACTAGGTCGTCGGGTAATCACATATATGACCGTCGTACCTCGAGATTTGATATAGCGTTCCATGCAATATGTGCCGAAACAAATCCTAACATGAGGTAGCTATTCCACGTGTCTTGGTGAAATTCGGATGTTTGAATGTTCTTATCTGCCAGTTTGGAACGTTTTGTCTGTCATTTCAGTCTGTATGGATTTAATTGGATATCAAGTATCATGTTTCTCGGCACACTTACTATTGTGATTCCGCGACTTCCTTGTCTCTTCAGCATGGCCAAAGCTGTTGCATCCACGATCGAACTCGTTAATTCAGTGACCTCGGACTCTGTTAATTCGTTTTACTTTACGATGTGTGCTTTTGCCAGCAACTGTTTCCCCATTGAGCTGGTCCCATGTTCTGATGGATTGCGAAGAACTTGATGACACACGATTCATATGATGCCAGCGCTGCCAGTCTCCTCAATTCCGCAGTGCAAACAGAATTGCTCCGATGGCGCATGTCTAGAATGTTTCCATGCAATTGGCCGCTTCGAGCCTACATTCATGGAAGCCCACCAAGCATCGAAGATGATTTGCAATGTAAGGTCACTTAAATCACGAATAAAGACACCTTCATTTTTGCAACAGATCATAACCTCGAGAAATGAGGTGTTCAATCATTGTGTATCCGACATGGTGGTAGAGATTGGAAAGCTAGGTATTTCGACTCGAGAGACTGACGAAAACAATGATACAGTAAGGCAGAATGCGGGTTTTCAATTATTGACTCTACTGCTACAAGGAAAATAATCAGATCAGTAAGACATTGCATGCATAATTGTGAAGTTGAATACATGGACAGATTACAATGACTGACGGCATTAAACTCCATTACTGAACTACATAATGCAGTTTGTTGCTGTGTAGCGTTCGGATCCTTGATGCACTGTAGGCGCTCAATAGTTGGAGGCAGACGCGATATCGTTAGTAGGATTTTTGCCCACATCGGCGGCCGATACGGAAATTGTGGTTTATCTCCGCTCCATTGCGGTTAGATCGTCCAAGATGCCAGCGCACGTATCGTTGACGCTCCGTTGACCCTCATGTTGGGACATGGCTACGATATTGTCATTAGTATATTTGACTAGAACGGCGGCCAAGAGTACAATTCTAGATCATCGTGGTCGCATGGCCGATCGATTTTCCAAGATTGAAGGCCTCAAATTGTTGACTCTCCGTTGACGCTCATTTTCAGGGCATAGTAACGATGTCGTAAAAAGCATTTTTGCCTAGAAAGACAGCCGATTGTACGATTATGTGGCAATGTCGCCGCAATGCCACCGGATATTCCAAGATGCATGGCGAAAAGTCATTGATGCTCCATTAATGCTGATTTTTAGGACATAGTGGCAATGTCATCCCAACCGTTTTTGCCCAGAAAGGCAGCCGATAATCTGATTATGACTTAATGTCGCCGCACAGCGCTAGGTTTGTCCATGATTCAAGGCCCACAGATGTTGACGCTCCGTTGATGCTCATTTTTGGGACATAGTAGCGATATCGTCGCAACCATTTGTGCCTAGAAAGGCGGCCGATAATCTGATTATCACTCAATATCGCCGCACAGCCCTAGGATTTTCGAAGATACAAGACCCAAAGTTGTCGACGCTCCGTTGACGCTCATTTCTAGGATATAGCAGCGATGCCCTCGCTAATCTTTCTGCCTAGAATAGCAGCCAATAATCTGATTATGGCCTCATGTCGCCGCGCAACACTAAGATTTTCCTTGATACAAGGCCCAAAGTCGTTGAAGCTCCGTTGACGCTCATTTTTAGGACATAGTAGCGATGTTGTTGCAAGATGTTCTGCCTAGAAAGGCAGCCGATACCACAATTGTAACGTAACATCCCCGCACAGCCCACTCGATTTCCGAGATGCAAGGCCAAAAATCGTTGACCCTTTGTTGACGCTCATTTTTAGGACATCGTAGAAATGTTGCCACCACCATTATTCAATAGAAAGGCGGCCGATAGTCTGATTATGACGTACCGTAACGGCACAGCCAACTGGATATTTGAGGACGCGATGCCAAAACTCGTTGACGATCCGTTGACGTTCGTTTTTGGTATGAGGCAATGACCTAGTCATTCGCTTTTTTCGCAGTAACGGCGACCTATACATTCACTTTGGAAGGATGGGATAATGCAGCCCATTGATGGCTGACTGTGTAAGATTTAAAATTGTTGACACTCTGATGACGCACACATCAATCACATCGAAACAGCCTTTGTACACTCAATAATTGTATGCCACTAATGCGATACACATTTTTGACATCCAGTATTGCGTTTGTATGTATTATCGTTTGCATCCAGGAGATTTGTTCCCACTCACTTTCTGATCAACTGCTATCTACGCTATCTGAGTGTGAAATGACGTGGCCCAGTAACATTCCCGCGCTTTTGGCCGGCAATTGATGGCATGTAGATCATTTCACTAGTTTTTACTAAATATAGCTCAACTTCCTCACCAGTCCTTATCCAGCTCCTTCTCCTCGATTTCCATGACGTACCACAAGCAATTTCAAATATGTCAAACATGTGAACCTGGTCTATATGGAGAGTTATGCAGTTGGATACATGGATGAATGCAGCATGATGGTTGTCATTCAGATCGAGTCATCAGGCGCACTGACCGCTCTTTCCATGACACGTATGACATCAGTCACTTAAATTTTGTTAGCTCATTTCATCACTAATATTGGTTTTACTTTGTCACTTAACTGTCACTTGCAGAATGAAATTGAACGTTTTGGCCGTCTCAGAGCGAGATTCGGATTCCAGAACGTTCACATGGTGCGCTTGACCCTTTCACATACACAGACGAATTATCCAGTCTCACAATTTGGTCACTGATATCAAGAAAATGCTGACAGGTAGCAACATTTGTGAACAACTTGCTTTTCCCCGCGATCAGACGTCCAGAATCACATTTTGCATAACTATTCTTGCGCTGACGCACGAGCCGTCACGATCTCTTGGTCGGATTCCGATATCCATATGGTAATTAGCTGGAGGCCATATGCAGGCGTAAAAACTCACTGGTTCAACTGGCTTCACTTTCATCAAAGGTGACCAATCGGGGTCCTCAGCTGGCTCACCACTAGGTATGCTCCATTTTGACTGCAGCTTCACCAAACCGAGCCTGATATGACTACTTCATGGTCGAGAAGTCCCTTACGATATTCCCGGGACAATGTCAAGACTCTCCATAAGCTATGCAAATGTTGGCGGTTGATGCGGCGGAGCGTTGTCATTCGTTCGCAGCTGAATGACTGCCGGAACCCTCAATACGGATGTGCAGCACTTCTTATCCCGTCCACGGAAGTAGTCGGCTGCATCCTCCCATCCCTGTTGAGTCAATTGGTCGAACTTCATCTGCTTCTGCCGAAACCTCTCCTTGCGCTGCTGTACCATTTTAGTGATTGTGCCAATCACCCAGCCGGGTTCCTCATCTCCGCTCAGCTTGCCCTTCTCAGTCTCTTCAACATCCTCATCTTCCCCATCTTCCCCATCGTCGGAACTTACAAGATCACTCAGACTATCTCCGATTGCAATCAGCATCTCCTCAAACGTCTTTCCGGGCTTTCTGGACGTCAATCCTGTGAGTTCAGCGTGCATGATATCGGCCTGCTCTTGTTGAACCGCTACCGCTGCGTCTTCAACTCGCTTTCTTGCCCCAGCGGTCTCTCTTTCATCAAAATCCTCAATCCATTTCTCTTTTTCTTCATAGCTCAAGAAGTGCATTTCTCGTCGTTTCTCCGCCGCAAGCATTTGTTTGGATCTCAAGCTGCGCACTGCCCCAAGGGCTTGGACTCTCTCCGCCTCGAAGCCGCTCTTGCCTTCATTCGCGTGATGACGTCATTGGGTTGAGCGCTTTGTCGATTTCTCGTTTCTGCCAGCCGGAAGTGGCGAAATGATCTTGTTCAGATCATTGACCATTGTAGTTTGCGTGGACTGAGTTGTTAGGCGAGATGTTGGATGTTGTAAGTTATGGACAATATGGAGGCAAGCTGCGTCTTTTATGTCAAAGTTGGTACGTTTACTCATCTTGAACAAAGCAAAATCTTCCTCCTGACTGTGAAAAAATCAGGAATAGTGACGCTAACCGTACAACATGACCTGGTTGTTAGCGTCATTTCCATCGGATATCGCAGCATTTGATTAAGACAAACATCAGCAGACATTGTTTCCCTCGATCTACACCCCAATTATTTCACCCGATTAGGTGATTCCGGCAGTCGTACACCGCGATTTATCCTTGTCAGGGAAGAAACAACATCAGACTGACATATTGCTAATGGCGGGGAGGTAGGAAACGCCTGCAAGTTGCAGCCATACTCAGCAGGATTCATCGTGAGCATAACAGTCAATTGGCTGCTACTTGTTCCATTCAGACAAGATGCTAACTATATAGTCCTCAGGGCTTCCCACTTCCTCTCGTTATCATCTTCCTCTCCTATTCCACACCAGCACATCCTGGATACACATCCAGCCCCACCAGGTGAGAGCGGATCGAATACCGGCCGATTGGCGTGCGCTACATCCAATACTGGAATTCTCAGCACACAACATGAGCGCAGACACAAGTTAGTTCACCGCGACTCTGCCGATGCAGCCACCAAACATGTGACCCAGGATGCACATTTGAAAATCGTCCGCAAGACTGGCAGCAGGAGAAATGATAAGCAGCATGCGGTAGAATGTGAGTATATCAATATCGATGGAATCGGCAGTCAATTAACAGTATAATGTACTGCGGGTGTCTGTAAAGAGCTACGTAACCAAGTCATCGCTGCCTGTAATGGGAAATCTCCAAGGTCGACACAGGCATTTGTCCGCACGATCCGCGAAATCAAACATCATGATGTTGTGAGGTCTGGGATTTTTGCAGATCAATTTGATGATAAGCGTCCCGGTGAGTGGCCGAAGCATGCTTCAATCACCTTAGATGAAGCCACAGAAGCGTATATGGTAGAGGTAACAGCCGAATTTCATTGTTAAATGCATCAACTAATGTCTTGTAGGTTTTCAACATTTCTGCAACTATGGCAAGGCAAGGAGGTCGGGTACAGCTGGAACAGTCCGACATGCGCCTGGCGTCGAATATGGCCAAAATGCCCAAAATAGTCTTTTCGCGCGCCGCAATTGAGGAAACAATTCATCTCATAAAGAAACCAAGCGCCGAGGTCCGAGCAGAAAAGAAGCGGGGTGTTGAGCTTCCTGGGCACATAAAAGGTGCAGGTTGCGATACATAGACACCCGGCGATGCTTTGTCACAACCAAACGTCCGGCTGCCTTCCTTGCCAAAATGGCACTGCCAAGAATCCGCAGACACGCTGGACACGCAAAAGGAACAGCTGCACCTCCACCCGCCCTACGCAGAGAGCGGACTCATTAGGCGACTACACCTCCGCCAGGCACGCCACCGGACCCAACCGGTAACACATCGGGAGCTCAACCTGCTGAAGTAATCAATTTGGCGGCTGGATATACATATTCGCATACAGCTCTTCACTGGGCGGAATAGTGCCAAGATGATGAGGATACCGAGCACAATACCAATTTTGATCCAGATATGCGGACTGATGATGGTTAGTACACTCTCTGCGGTGTGGTAATGCAGCTAACATTCATGTTGAAAACAAGAGCAACAGATTGTGCGATCCTGCAATTGATGACGAGCATTGACCGAAAGACGGGATTTTGGAGATTATTATTATATATATCTATGTATTATTAAAGAACAACATAGTTATCAAGAAGGATGTAAATCAAAATGCAAGAAAGACAGCCAAACAACGTGCATGATAAACTGTGCCAAATTCAATGATTGCATATTGTGGATACAGCCATGGCAAAATGAGTGTCAACAGAGCGTCAACGATTTTTGGTCATGCGTCATGGGATCTCACACCTCAGATAAGTTGACGTTACTCGTAAAGGTATTTTTGGCTACCTTCATATGCAAAACAGATTGCAATACCCTCCCTGCCCCATCATGAACATGAGCGTCAACGGAGCGTCAACGATGTGTAGTTATGCGTCCTGGGAAATCACACCTCCGATAGGTTGTAGTCAGTCATAAGGGTATTTTTGGCAGCCTTTATAGGCAGAACAGATTGCAATACCCTCCATGCCCCATCATGAAAATGAGCGTCAATGGAGCGTCAACGATTTTTGGTTAGGAGTCCTGGGAAATCACTCCTCCGATAGGCCGCACTCAGTCATAAAGGAATTCTTGGCTACCTTTATAGGGAAAACGGATTGCAGTACCCTCCATGCCCCATAATGAAAATGAGCGTTAGCGGAGTGTCAACGATTGTTGGTCATGTATCACGGGTAATCTGGGTGGCGACAGGTTGCACATTGCCATAAACTGATCATTGGCTGCCTTTATAGGCAAAAGTGAAAGTGAAACGCTTCCTGCCCCATCTTCAAAATGCGTGTCAACAGAGTGTCAACGATTGTTGGCCGTCCATCATGATTAATCACAGCACCATGTGGCGGTTATTGTCTATATACATTTCTTTGACTGTCATAATATTCTAAAAGGCTCAAGAATGCTCAGTGGTAGCTCTGTAAATGAAATAAGTTGTTAGTGTCCCGGAGGATGTGGCTAGAATATCCCATACATATCTGCCTATAAAGGCAGCCCTATCCTTCTTTATGGATGCATTTGATCAAGCACCACTCGTATTACCGAAGATGCAAGAACAAATATTGTTGACGCTCTGTTGACGCTCTGTTGAAGCTCATTTTCAGGATGTGGTTGGGCGCGTGAGTATCCGTGTTTGGCACATCAAGGCGGCTAATACGCTGAAAATGAACCGTGACATACCAAGGTCAATACTTTACGATTAGCAGTAGCATATCAGAATGCGACAATGAATGTGAAACCCGAAAGGCAGAACCGGAGATTTGACCAAATGGGTCTTGCCAAACCCAGCGAAACCCGCAGGTTGACGGGTACGGGTCGGGTTTTGGCCCGCCAACAGTCTGCGGGTCGGCTTTTTGGCCTGATTTGGCTCCGAACCGACCAGTTTTTGCGGCCCAAACCCGCACCTCTGGCGGGTTACCCCGACCCATTGCTAACACTTCACATGGGCAGTAGTGGGTTTGTCATTGTTGTAGATGAAGAACTTCTTGGGCTGCGGTGCACCAGCCGGCTTGGATTTGGATTTTCCGAAGTGATGTTTTTTGCCGCCTTGTTTAGATGATTCCCATCATTGGGTTTACAGTTGATAATGCTGCTGCGGTTGGAGGTTGGCAGCATCCGACTTGAGTTCAGCATTTGTGGCTCGGTTGAAAAGCTCTTCCAGGCTATTGAATTTTCAATTCATTCTGGTCATCAGCTTGATCCTGAACATATGTCCCTGTCGTGGTCCACTTGAATCGATTTCATGATGGTTCCTGTCATCTGGCAGAAGGCGTACTGCTTCTCACAAATTTCCATTGACTCCCGTGCCGTTGACTTTCAAAGGTTCATTCGTCCACTGAAGGAATTCGGTCGTGCAGTTCGCTGCCCCATTTACATTTCTACCAACAGGGCTTCAAAATGTTTCGAACAGGGATCTGCGTGTCTCAGTAGGTCTCGATGCCACTCCACCAGATTGGTCAGCTGTGCATCTCTCTGTGCCGGGTCTCGAAAAGTGGACAAGCTCTGCAGAAGGCTCAGTGCATATTTGACATTGTCGTGATCTGCATGCGGGAATCGATTCACATGGGACTGGAACTTAGATCATAACATGTTGAGGACATTATGAAGTTGTATAGCTCCGACGCAGAACCATCATGGATGGGTCATATCGATGATTCTTGTTTTTGTTGCTTCATGTTGGAACCATCCTCTGCAGGATTCCCAGTTGGCCTCCATCAAATTGGCATTTTGTACTCACAGTAGATTACTCATTTGCATGGCATTGTTCAACATTTCTCATTGTTCCTCCATCATTGTTCCCATGCTTGGGATGTCGGATTGCGTAGTATGCTCTTGCTCGCTCGGGTTGTGGCCCATGGCATCACTCAGATTGTAGGCAAGGTGGTCACTCAGGTCATCATCAAAGTCTGGAGGGGTTGTTTAGTGGTCACAGTGTTTTCACCAGTCCAGAGAGACCCGGTCTTGGGTAGAGCTCGGTACAGTCCGGTCCTTCCGGAATGTCAGACTGGACCAGACCCCAAACAGGAAGTCTTGGACTGGACTGGCTTGGTCCGGACTAGTCCATTCCTACTAATGGTAGTTATCCAGATTCGGTATTGATTCTATCAGCTGACCGCCAAAACCATGAATCGTCCCCAGTTTTAACCACTGGGCACGTAAGAATGGATATCCTGAGTACAATGAATCCAGCTATGAGGACGCGTACGCCTACGTCTCGCCGCAGACGTATGAGATGGTATATGGTTGCACACAAGAGCGAGTGAGAATAGATGGAGAATATATTGGTGAGATATTCGATACTGATCTAAGCGTGGTACCAGGCGTTCAATATACAATTGCGCTTACCCGGCTTCGGGTCATGAGTTGCCGTTACATTATCCCCATCACTAGGCGCAGACCTTCTGGTCTGCAATAGCCAGTATATAAGGGAAACGAAGGAAAGGAAACACAGAATGAGGCAATCATCCTACGTACGCAATCGTACGAACCCATAAGTCCCAATCCCAATCAGCACGCTCAATGGCGACCTTTTCGCAGATTCGGCGCACGGGTACATTCCACCTCCAATGGTAGGTGGTAAACCCCGTGCCTACGCCATTATACCTGGCCGATATCCAATCAAACACGAACAGAAGGAAATGAAGAAACAAACTACAATGAAACGTTCAAACTGCTTCTGTGTCCTCAATATCTCCGCCCCCAACTCTGTACCCCTACTCCCCTGACCGATCCGGACGCTCTGGGTGAAACTCGTCAACTAGATCTCAGGCGTTTTTGAGGTGTTCCGCCGGCTCCCGGCTGGTGCGTATGTGGTTTCAACCGGCCCATTGGACGAGATAATGCAGCTTCTGATAGCGCCGGCTGGAGTCGAGTATGCGGTTGACTTCCCATTCCTCTGCTTCCTCGACTATCATTGGGAGCGGTTCTGAAGATGGCTGACCTCCGACTGGAGGTCATTAGCCATCGAGAATGGACACATGGAAAACCTTGTGATTCCGCATCATACTTGGTAAGTCAACGTTGTATTAATTCTGATTGATGATCCCGCTAACCGTACACGGTCCCGTGCGCTTGTAATCAAGCTTCTTTGAAGGCCTGTATGTTTTCCAGTTCCTGGTCGATAGCCATACTTTGTCTCCAACTGGAAACGTCATCTCTTTTCCGCTGGCATACTGTGTTTGTCGCTCCTGAGCATTGATTATGTTTTCCCGGAGATTTGGGTGAGTCTCTTCCACGCCTGCCATCCGCCAGTCTGCCTGCACCTGTGATTAGAAACTGGGGTCCATGGGAGGCTTACACTGCATTGTAGGATGGTAATTGTAGTTCGCCCAGAAGGGAGTCATCAGTGTGGAATGGTGGATGGAGTTGTTGTAAGCAAACTCCGCCAGTGGTAACAATGTGACCCAGTTGTCCTGCATGTAGTTGCAAAAGGCTCGGAGGGACTCCACTATCGTTTGGTTCTACCTCTCGGTTTGAGTGTCCGTCTGCGGGTGGAAGGCGGTTGAGGGGCGGTGATTGATACTGAGGTGGGAGCAAACTCTGTCCCAAAATCAACTGGTGAATTCTTTGCCGCGATTGGTGCTGAGAATGTCCGGTACGCCTCATTTGCAGATCACGTGTTCGAAGAACATTCGTGCTAGCTCTGGGGAGTCAATGCCCTTTCTGCAGGGGAGGTAGATCGCCATTTGAGTCAAACAGTCGACGATTACCAAAATTCCGGTGTATCCCGATGACGTTGACTATGGCAAGTCGGTAATGAAATCCATGGTGAGTCCCTACCAGGGACGAGAAGGCTATGACAGAGGCATGTTGAGTCCATGGCGTGCGTGACGCGGTGCTTTGATTCGGTGGCACAACTCACTGCCGGCAACGTACTTCTGCATCTCTGACTCCATTGCAGGCCAGTAAAAATCGCCTTATACGAGCGCGGCAGTCTTCCGGGCTCCAAAGTGACCGGATTCGGGGTTTGTCGGGGAACATGCTGCTCACCCCACTGCGGAGTGCCGCGGGCACGTATTTCCTCATGTCGTAGGTCTGAGCTCTATCGATTGATCTCCATTGCCTCTCATCTGCGGTTGAAACATCGACGAAGGTTGGCCGTATTTCTGTGGCTAAACAGTCGGATTCCTGGGCTGCGTTGATTGCCGGCAGAAGGTCATCATATGATTCGGTGATGGTAGTCACTGCTAAGGTGGCCAAGAGCTTTGCCGTCATATGCTCATAGGCGATCTCATTGTCCGGTCTTCTCGATGGTCGGTCTGCTGGGTTCTTCTTCCCTTCCAGGTGCTCGATAACCAAGTGGTACGAAGAGAGGATCTCTGCCCATCTAGCCTGCAGCCAGGATAGCTCTTATGACGTTTGGAAATAATCGAGGTTCTTATGGTCGCATCTCATGAGGACCTTATAATTCGCTCCATCGAGGTAGTCGCGCCATTGCTTCATAGTGTGCACGATGGCCAATAGCTCCTGATCGTACGTGTCGTAGTTCTGTTCAGCACCTGTGCATTTTCAAGAGTAGAAGTTGACCGGTCTGAGAATCCCGAAACCGTCATACTGGTTGAGAATGCCGGCTATGGCGCAGCCGCTTGCATCGGTCTGCAGAGTGATAGGCTTTGCGGCAATGAAATGGTTCAGAATTGGTGCATCGGTGAAGGCCCTTTTCAACTTCCGAGACGCAGGTTCGGCATCCCAAGTCCATTCCCATTTGAGCTGTTTAGGCTTCATGGATGTCTCTGCAGTCTTGAGCAGGTCTGATATCGGTGTTGTTACCTTCCCATATTTCATCATGAACCGCCGGTGGAACTTCGTGAATCCGAGCAGCACTTGCAGGTCCCGAATGGACTCCAGGGTTGGCCAATCCTCTATCGTTGATATACTGTCCGATACAATGCCGATCCCATAGGGGCTAATGACGAACCCGAGGAAGCCGACTTCTGCACCTCCGAAATGGCCCTTCTCTGCTTTGGTGTAGAGGCCAAATTCTCGAAGTGGTACGAGCACATTTCGTACCTGTTCTTTGTGCTCCTCCTCGTTGGTCGAGTATATCAGTATGTCGTCGAGGTAGCACACAGCCAAGTCGTCAACGAAAGGCCGTAAACTGTCTTCGATATAAGCTGAGAATGTAGCTGGTGCGTTTGCAACCCAAACAGCATGACTGGATGTTCGAACTGACTGAACCGGGTGCGAAATGCGGTTGGGTACTCGTCGCCTTCCTTAATTTGGATAGGGTGATAAGCATTCCGGAGGTCCAGTTTTGTGATGATAGGAGCTCTGCGCAACCTGTCAAGCATGTCTTGGATCAGTGCAAGTGGATATCGGTTCTTAACCGTGGCTCTATTGAGAGCTCGGTAGTCCACACTCAGTCGTAGGCCGCCGTCCTGCTTCTTCGCAAATATGATCGGTGCTGCCGCAGGCGATGATGATCTCTGGATGAATTCGTTGGCTAGGTTTGTTTCGATGTAGGCCTTGAGAGTTTTCAACTAGACTTCCGAAATGTTATAGATTCGGCCATATGGTATGTTGAATCCTGGTTCCATGTCAATCGCGTGGTCAATTGGCCGGTGCGGTGCAAGAGTCTGTGCCCTATCTTTACTGAATACGTCCACATAGTCCTTGTATCTGACGGGGATACGACCTCCATCATCAGTAGGTACAGTACCTGTTCCGGCATCTGCGTGTTAGCATTCTATCTCCACTTGGAATTTGGGATGATGGGAAGGAATGCCCGGTAATTGCAGCTCAAGTGGTTCGCCCAGAAACGAGGCAAACCCCGCTAGTCCACAACTCCCATCATGACTCGGCGGGCCGGTAGCAGTCATTCAAGGATCTGAGAACGCGCTTCTGCTCCAACTACCGCCGCTGCTCCCTGCTCGCTCGTCCAATGCTTTGGGTTGATAGTCTCAATCTCACCTGCATTTTCCAAAGTGGTGACCTCCATAGTCGCTCCCAGCAGTCCACTGCATTCCCCAATTCCTAGGGCGAATGTCTCGATGGTCACATCGCTTGCTGAGAGAGCGTTGAATCCGGGTGCTCAGAGTATTTTGATATCTGGAGTAAGACTGTACTCACCGCTCTCCCATGGTTTTCCATCTGTATCCACAGGGATCTCTGATGTCGAGTTGATCGTCGGTGTAATCCCACCAATGACTGACAGCCGTACGTTTTTACTTTCGTCATCCCGACGTTCGTACCACTGCACTATCATACCTGATCTGCGTGACTCCCCTTGGCCACTTGGGGTTCTTGATGAAGTTAATCGACCGGTGGCCCAGTCGATCTCAGGCTTGCGGGTTTTGAACCATGGTAATCCCAGTACTAGATCGAATGCCCTCATTGGAAAGACTAGCACCTCCGGTTCGTGGACTGGGGCGAAATATTCCATATGATTGACCGTCATCGCCGTTTTGCTGCTCTCCCTCGCATGCGCGATCAGCTGCCCGTCAAGGCCGTGAGTTGTGATGTGTGCTGCTTCGTGGGGTGGTCCAAGTCTATTGGGGAGTTGTGGAGAATTAAAGCTGCTTGTAGCGCCGCAATAGATGAGTGCTCGTATTCACTGCAATTCTCCCTGTTGATCTCGTATCTGGACTTCTTGGACAATGTGCGATGAATCCGGACTTGCTGTTCCACACAAATATTGACTTGACACGAGAGCTGTCGGGCTCAATAAGAGAACCCTGGGCCTTGGTGTTATCCGATGCGGTTGAATTTCCTCTAATGTTGCCATTAACGCCCTACGACCCAATGACTACTATCCATGCTCCCGTTTGTCCATCCTCTTCCGCCGAGTCAGGTGCCGAGAGAGGTAGGCTAGTTTTGAGGTTGTTCACTATCGAAGGTGCACTGGCGTTGGATTTGATTTCCATCTCCTGGGGGAGCAAGGTTTTCGGGAAAGTTGGCGCGTGTATATTTCGTACACCGGGATGTTTAATGCTTTGGTGATCCGCAGTGTATGCATTTTCCTTCCAACTTCCGAGTTTTGTAGAGCTCTGGCGCGACCCATGCGGCTGGAGTGCGTTTTTCATCCTTGTCCGACTTCGACTTGTCGGGCTTCGGTGCTTCGGCCCGCTCTGATATGGATGGTTGGAAGTTGCTTTTGCTGCCGCCTTGTTGAGATGATGACTCTCCTGACTGCCTTTGCAGTTGTTGTGGCTACTGCGGTTGAGGCGTTTTGCCATCAGGCTTGACTTCTGAATCGGCGGCGCGGTCAAAAAGCTCGTCCATACTGTCCCATCCTCGGTTCTTTGGGGTCAACGGCTTGATCATGGACTTAAGTCCTGGTCATAGGCCACTCGAAGCGATTTCGTAAAGGTTCTTGTTGTACTGCGGGAGCCGTCCCGCTGCGCTCCAATTTGCTTTCATTCGATTGCCGTAGACTCTCACCTGTTGTTTCGCTCCTCAGAGGGAGTCGGTCATACACTTCATTACCGCATTGAGTTTTCGGTCCTAGTCACTATACATAGTTTGCATTCCTCCCAAGAAGGCCTGAAAGTCTTCCAAACAGGGATCTGAGTCTCTCCGTATGTCTCGAAGCGACTCTACCAGCTCAGTCATCTGTGTCTGTCTCTGTGCCGGGTCCGGGTGATTGTTCAAAGTGCTGAGAAGGCTCACTGCATATTTGACTTTGTCGGGATCTCCGTGCAGGAATATGTGCGAGTGGGATTGGAAGTTGGATCGTAAGGTGTCGAGGAAGTTATCAAGCTCGTTTGCTCCGCTGCAGTACAATTCAGGATGGGTCGTATCGAAGATTTTCGTTTTCGTTGCTTCCGGTCAGATAGACTCTCCGAGGTATTCCCAGTTGACTTCCATCAGCTCGGCATTCTGCACACATCGTTGAGTATTCTGTTGAATGACAAGGTTGAGCATTTCTCGCTGTTGCTCCATCATGGTTCGCATTGACGCAATGTTGGATTGCGTCATAGGTTCGGACTCATTTCAGGGATTGTTGCTCAGGACATTGCTCAGGTTATCACCTAGGCCGTCGCTCAACGCATCTTCCATGACGGCAGTGTTTTCATCGTCATCGTGATCGTCCTCGTTTTTAATCTCATCCTCCGGATGTACAGAGCCTCCTCGGCTGAGAATAAGGGGTACTCGGCCAGAAAGGCGATTGTAGGTTTTCCGTGCTCGAACGTATACTAGCCAAGCGCAATTAACCTCTGGCTGGTTTCTTATAAGGCATAGTAGACGATTGACGGTAGAATTGAGGCGCAAGCTGTTCGTTTCCTGTCGATTTTGTTGTTTTTCGACAATTGGGGTAAAACTCATATATGCGGGTGCGCGAAACATATCGGATAACTGAAAATCGAATATAATCTAAGGACGCGGATGCCTACCTCTCGCCACAGACGTATGAGATGTTATACGGTTGCACACGAGAGCGAGTGAGTTTAGATGGAGAGTATAGTGGTGAGATATTCGATAGTGATCTATGTGTCGTACAGGGCGATCTATATACAAGGGCGCTTTCCCGGCCTCGGGTCTCGTGTCGCCATTACAGTGTCTACAAATTTTGGTCCTGTAAGTCAGGTAACAAAAACGTGATTTGGTAGTGAATACACATAATGGAAGTGTTGCCACCCTGTATAGACAAAACAGAAAGCATCACGCTCCCAGCACCGTGTTGAAAATATGCGTCAACCGAGCTTCAACGATGTTAGGTCTTGTTAGTCTGGGAATTAAGAAGTAATTTTGTAGTGGTTATACATAATGACAGCATTGACAACCTTTATACACAAAAAAGAAAGCAAGACCCTCCCTGCTCCATCTTGAATATGAGTGTCAACAGAGCGTCAACAAGTTTGGGTTCTGTAAGTCGGGTAATAAAATCCCGATTTGGTAGGGAGCACACATAATGGAAATATTGCCACTCTTCACAGGGAAAAAAAGAAGCAACTCGCTCTCTGCCCCAAGATGAAAAAGAACATCAACTCAGCGTCACCGATTGTAGGTCTTGTTAGTCTGGTAATTCAGAAGTACTTATGCTGAGGGTATACATATCAGCATTGACAACCTTTATCCGCAAAGGCGAAAGTGAGACGCTCCCTGCCCCATCTTGAACATGATCGTCAAGGGAGTGTCAATGATTTTTGGTCCTGTATGTCAGGTATTCAAAACATGATTTGGTAGTGATTACACATAATGGCAGAGTTGCCATCCTTTATAGGCAAAAACCAAAGTGACACACTGCCTGCCCCATGATCAAACTGTGCATCAACGGAGTGTCAACGATCTTGGGCGTTTGATTATGGTTTATCGAAGCGCGCTGAGGCTGTTAAAGTCCATATTGTCAGTTTTGGCCGTTTTTGTAGTCTAAAACACCTGGGAACACTTAGTTGCACCTGTGTAAATGAAATGAGTTGTTACTGTTCAGGAGGCTATCATGGGAATATAGGTTGCTTATTTGCTCATAAAGGCTACCAATCACTGATTAATAGATTTGTGTGATTATGCACCACTTGGATTACCAAAGATGCAACACTGTCAATTGTTGACACTCCATTGACACTCATTTTCAGGATGGGGTAGGGAGCATCTCTCTACTCATTTGCTATATAAAGGCTGTCAATACATCTCAAAATGACAATGCCGTACCATAGTCAACGTTTTGCAATTAACAGTAGGATATCTGAATGCGACCATAAATAGAGAAACGCGAAACCCAGAACCGGAGATTGGACCGGAAGTGAGTAGCAAAACGAGGCACACTCTGTTGGGTGAGCGGTAAGGGTCCGTGTTTGGCCAGCCAAGAGGCAGCGGGTCGGGTTGTTGGAAGGGTGGAGAACAGCACCAACCCATAGTTACGGTCCAAACCCGGACCCCTTGTGGGTTACCTGGAGCCGTTGTTAACACTACCTTGGACGATGAAACGACACAAATTTCCACTTCATTTGGCATACCCTACTACATTTATCAGTTGTCAGGGACTCACTTTGAACAGGGTTGTTTTGGATCTCCGATCAAGTGTTTTTTCACATGGTCATTTGTATATCAGTGTTTCATGCATTAGGCATAGAGAGGCATGTCGAAAGTTTGTGGGTGTGGATAACGTCACTGTGGAGACAAGAAATGTTACATATGAAGCGCAGCTGTTGTGTAGTAAAAAAATTTTGTGAATCGAAATTTTGTGTTTTTTGCGCAAGTTGGATTTCATTCTTTTGTCTGCTACATTTGATTTTGTAACACTCATTGGTGCGTATCAATAACTTATTTCTTCATGGTTGTGCGTGCCGCCGTGGCATTCGTGGTTGATTTAGCTTCAGCCTAAATTTGTCAACATGCAGTAGCGGAGCATAATCGTCGCTCGCGTATCGTTATTCCGGCCCACATTGAAACGATTGACGTAATGAGAATATCTGCACTTGCTTATCCCGGTTAGGTATTCCTGATGGCCTTCAAACCTTCTGGAGCTTCATTCGTGGCATTTTGGGGGCATTCGAACTTCAACATGCCATGTGCCCATCCTGCTTCTCCTCTTTTTTCGCTGTGTGTGTTCCGCGCCTCCCCCTCCGTTGTATATACCTTCTTCTGTGCCGTATAATTTTTATGTCGACGTTGATGTCCCATCTGTCGTCTTGCGGTTTCCCCACGATTTTCTCGATCAACTACTGCCAGCTCCAACCCTGCTTCGCTCGATCAACAACCGCCATCTCCTACCCAGTTTCACTCGATCACCACTATCTTCACTCAATCAACAACCGCCAGCTCCTACTCCGCTTCCCTCGCTCGCCAACGCTTCGCTCGATCAAACACCACAATCTCCTGCCCAGCTTCGCTCGATCATCACTATCCTTATTCGATCAACAACCGCAATCTGCTCTCTATCACCACCATAATCTCTCGATCAACAACCGCCAGCTCCTGCGCAACTTCGCTCGATCACCACCGGCCAGCTTCGATCAATCAACAGCCACCCTCTCCTACCCAGCTTCGATCAATCACCGCCAGCCAAACATCTTCGCTCAATCGCCATCAGCCAGCCATCTTCGCTCAATCACCACCAGCCAGCTTTAAACAGCCGCCAGCTCCTACCCAGCGTCACATGGACACCACCATCCATTATTGCTTGATCAACAGCTGCCAGTTTCTACCCAGCTGCGCTCAATCACCACCAGCCAGCTTCATTCAATCAATAGCTGACTGCTCCTACACAGATTTGCTGCATCATAACCGCCAGTTCGTACCCAGCTTCGCTCGGTCACAACCGGCCATCATTGTATGATCAACACCCTCCAGCTTCTACATAGCTTCGTTCGATTATCACCAGCTACCTTCGCTCAATCATCACCCAGCCATCTTCACATGATCATCAACCGCCAGCTTCATTCAATCATCCCCCACCCGCTCTAAGTCTACTTCACAACTCCCTGCCTCCTCACAGTCAGCTCCCAACCGGCTTCGCTTGATTATGACCTACCAACTTTGTGTGTGATCAACACCTGCCCTCTCCAACTCCACTTCACTCGATTAACCACAACTCCCCAGCGCGCATATTGAGAAACCAGGGATGCAGGGGTGGTGGAGTCAATTCAATATAAACAAGGCTGCACTGGTAGATAGAGAGATAAGCCCTTTCGGCACTAAGAAATTAGAATCATCCTGTTTCTTTCTTTTCTTTCCCCAGTCGAGAATATATCCAGCCAGCCGAGAGCCAGTCCGTCCAGATCGTGTCCAGCCAGCAGCCTGCCCATCCACATCGTGTTCAGCCAGCCCAGAGCTCCGTTATATATACCTTCATCTGTGCTGCATAACCTTGATGTCTCCTACCCAGTTTCAGTCGATCACCACCATCTTCACTCGATCAACAACCGCCAGCTCTTACCTCGGTACTTCGCTCGATCAAAAACCACCATCTCCTTCCCAGCTTCGCTCGATCACCACTAGCTATTTTTGTTCAATCAATTGCCGCCAGCTCCTACATATCTTCCCTCAATCACCACCAGCCAACTTCGCTCAATCAGCAGCCCCCAGCTCCTACCCAGCTTCACATAATCATCACCATCCATTATTGCTCGATCAACAGCTGCCAGTTTCTACCCAGCTGCGCTCAATCATCACCAACCATCTTCATTCAATCAACAGCTAACAGCTCCTACAGAAGTTTGCTCCATCATAACCGCCAGCTCATACCCAACTTCGCTCGGTCACAACCAGCCATCTTTCTGTGATCAACAACCTCCAGCTTCTACAGAGCTTCGTTCGATTATCACCAGCTAGCATCGCTCAATTGTCACCCAACCAGCTTCACATAATCATCAATCGCCAGCTTCATTCAATCGTCCCCCACCCACTCTAAGTCTTCTTCACTTTATCAACCCTACAGCCAGCTCACAGTCAGCTCCCAGACAGCTTCGCTTAATCATCATCACACTCCAAATCCATTTCGTTTGATTAACTCCAGTCAGCTCCCAACCTGCTTCACTTGATTATAACTGTTGGCGCAAGTTGACTGACGTCACCAATGATTCCACCAGTCCGGACGGACCCAGTCTGGGGTAGGGCTCAGTCCAGTCCAGTCCAAACGGAAGGTTGGACTGGACTGGACCACAGACTGCCGGTCTTGGACTGGACGGGCTTGGTCTGGACCAGTCCACACACGCTTACAATTTTGACATTGTTTCATAGTCAAGTATCACTGAAAACACAGAAGGAAGTTGTAGTTTTAGCAATCGCATGCTGCCAACGGACTTGTTCACGTAATGTTGTACTGAACCATCTCTCTTGACTGTCTTAATCTAAATGACACGTATGCAAGAACTTAAATATAAACGGCACTGCACTAAAACCTAACCCAAACCACGTGATGACAAACTCAACAAACCGCTCCAACACATAACACTCGATGGATGGACTTCATGCAACAACTGGGCACTGCTTGGTGTAATATCACATTCACTTCAAGATAGTGGGATTCTCGGCCATATGGTTTTGGGGCTATGGGAAATTGAAGGAACGCATGATGGGGTAAACCTCTGTTAAGTACCTTCAGAGTAGAATATTTGGTCAAAAATAGGGTTCTTCATGATGGATAATGCCAGTACTAACGATACAATGCTAGGAGCATTCCCATTACATATGAAAACACCGAGTATTCCATTTAATGTGCTGCACAGGAGATTGCAATGTACTCGATATATTATCAACCATTTAGTTGAGTCAATTCTATTTGGCAACTCTACAAGTGCAATTCAGAATGCAATATATGTAGCAGGTACTGATGACCAGCTTTCATTGTGGTGAGAATATGGGCCGCTTGGAACATGTCATAACTTCTGCATCCATTCATGGCAGAGCCCTCGACAGATGGAAGAGTTCAACAAGCTCTCAAGAAGAATATTGATTTGCCGGAATAATCATTCTGGTTGGAGTTTGTGGTACTCCATATTTCAGTCACTCTTAAAGCCAAATGTCCAAGAAGCAGTTGCACAGTATACAGCAAGCCGTATGGAGGATCTAGTTGAGGATTGATTGACAATGGCAGACTGGGCTATTCTCGAAGAGCTGGCAGCCATTCTTCAGAAAGCTCATCTTGCAATGAAAATCTGAGAAAGCAGACTGTCTACTCTTGCAGATGTACTACCTGTAATTGACTGTCTACTTAATACCTATTCAAATGCACTTGACACTGCTGAGTCTGAACACAATGAGGTACTTGTGGGAATGTTCAAATGTGGCTGCGACACACTCGACAAATACTATAGTCTCACTGATTGTAGCCCACTCTACATTACAGCAGTTGTACTTCATCCAGTACACAAACGGGAGTACTTCAGGGAACACTGGAAACAACAATGCATTCTGAATGCACAGCAGTGGATGGTCGACTTCTGGCTAGAAGAATAGAAAGGTACTATCGACCCAGTACATCATGAATCAGAAGCGGAACTTTCTCAGCAGCGGGAGAATTGATATGAATCCTGGGTTGTTGAAAACGATAGTGATCGTGCAGCACAGATTCAGGAAGAATATGAGATTTAATGTGGCAGTGGACTGCCAAAGGGAGTCAAAAGTGGAACGGATGCAATTGCATGGTGGTCTGCACAGTGCGAGCGTCAGATCTATCCAAATTTACACCACATGGCATTGGATATACTCACTATTCCTCCAATGTCTGCAGAGTCAGAATGTTTGTTTTCATAAATCAACAAAGTAATCACCTCAGAGCGCCACTCACTCCTACCATCCGCCATTGAAGCCATACATGGCATCAAAATCTGCAATCTATAGAAGTTATGTACTATATACAGTGTCGGCAAGGGTAGACCTGGCGATGGAAATTTCAGGGCAGTAATATACACTGGTTCGAACCAGTTTAATAGTTAAACCTAATATATACAGTTGAAACAGATGTCAACCAGTTCATTGCACTGGTTCAGCATGCAGTGCAGTTTGAACAGCTAAGAAATTGGTGCAGTGCAGTTTCCCCACGGAAAGAGTAATCCTGATGGGCAAGGCCGGCCAGTTTCAGCGTAAGCCCAGCCGGGCCCGAACATTGCCGGCCAGGCCACACCAACAGCCCATACCTACAGGCTTCGAGCAGGAGAAAACTCTGGGCGCCTGGGTAAACAATGGTTTTGTTGGAGCAGTTTGTAAGTTCGTTGTCACGTGCTTTTTGGGTTAGGTTTGAGCGCGGAGTCACTTGTACTTTAAGTTCTGCATACGTGTCATTTAGATTAAGTTCAGTCAACGAAGGTTCGGTTCAACAGGTTTGAAAAGCCCACAGTTTGAATGCAGGTGTCCACAGGTAACTGTAGTGCAGGGTAAGAGTTCAAAATTAAACAACTAGTAAGTTAGTACATCGACCAATGCTTTCATGACTCTACTTGTCCTTTGCCATCGATTTCTGATACGATTCAATCAACACACACTCCATCTCATACATCTCAGTTTGCACCCAGAAATTAGCAGGCATCCCAACGGTCCGGGGCGACTATAGTCTTTCGGTGCCCGACATCACCGACCCGTCCTGGGCGTGATTTCAGTGCCCTGATCCGTCCAGGGCTGAGATCTACTAAACTAGGGCCCCTATGGGTACCTTCAGGGGACCGGCAGCTACCGATCCTGGTTATGGTACAAGGAATGGGCTTATATCCAGCTGTATTTCTGGCGGTGGGCTTGAACCTTGTCATACTTTGCCTAAATATTTGTACCCAATTGGGGGAGATGAGGCGAATAATTGCATGGATTACTTACTATGGAAGTCTAGTATATGATGTGATTTCCGCTTCTCAAACTGAAGATAGATGACTGTTTGTACCCTAGCTGCAGGACTGCAGGGCCCTGGAGTTCTATAGTCCGGTCAGATTTTGCCCTAGTCTCAAATAGTCCAAAATTCATTGCCCCAAAGTTCATAGCCCCGCCCCGGGCAGTGCCTTGCCCGGACGGGACGGACTATTGGGATGCCTGGAAATTAGTCCCGCTCGTTCCAAAGACTTAGAGCATTCAGGTGGCTCTATTGTATAATCATCGAGACGGCTTTTGTGGCCAGAGATTGTAAGTTTTGCTCCGCTGAAGACTCTCTTGTTTTTGTTTTTGTTTTATTCATACTGTATGCACTCTGATTAGAGTATGACAGGACCTGATATCCCCTCCGCCTCCGGGCTAGCCGGCTAGATGGCAGAGCTCCCCCCCCGCTACCCTTCATCCCCGCTGACAAATGAAAGCTTAAAGACAGACCAGAACAGACAGGAAAAGAAAGGAAGGAAAAGAAAGAATACACGCAGAGATCTATGCCCGCTGCCGCCGCTCCCCGCACCTGAGTCAGCCTCTGTGCCTGCTCCATCCCTCCCTTCATCTGGGCGGGAACTTCCCGACTTCAGTAGCCGGCAGGAAGTCCACCACCGCTTGATCACATTCGTCTCTGGAAAACAGCTCAGAGACCTGCACGTGTCAGCATCTGACCGCTTTCCAGCCCGTCGCCTTTCCCACCGCTTTCCACAGTGCTTTCTGCTGGTCTCTCCACCGGCGGCAGTGGCGGAAGAGGTGTTCCCGCGTCTGGGCCGCCGTCCTGCCTGCAACGCCGCACCACCAGCGCTTGTCGTCCTCAAGATGGCCGAACCGTTTTAGGTAGACTCCAGTGGGTGCATGCCCGGACTTTAGTCTTTGGAACCTGGCGGCCAGCGATTTCACACTTGTCATTGGGATAGGTCTCTTGGCCCCCGCCTTGCCCTTGAGTCTGTAGCCGAAGTGCTGGCCGCACTTGTCGGCTTCCCACTCCGCTTTGGCTGCTGACCTTCCCTCAGAGATCCGTCTGGCCGTATTCGCGGCCGAGGTGTACGGCCGCTCTGTCGCTGTGACCCCCCTTCCCTGGCGGGCTATGTTCGCCTGGCGGTCAGCTTCTTCGTTCCATGGGATACCGGAGTGCACCGGAACCCAGTGGATCTCTGTTTTGATGCCCTGGGCGAGGAGAGCCTGCGCATTTCGATTGATCCGTCTTGCTATCCGTTGTCCGGGGCCTGGCTCCAGATGTGCCGCCCGCCGAATGGCGGCTTGTGAATCGCTAAAAACTGCCACCATCTTCACCCCATTTCTTTGCGGTATTCCTCTCTTCTCGATCGTCTCCTCGAGCGCGAGTCCGATCGCCCACAGTTCGGCGTCAAAGACCGCCATTCATCCAGTGCCAAGATAACTGCGGCGGGACCGCCACTCGTCTCTGTGCTTGCATACTGCCGCGGCTCCCACTCGGCCGTCATCTGAGCGCGAGCCATCTGTCCACCACATCCAGACTCCCGCTCCTACAAGACTCTCTTGTTCAGTTGACATGTCTTGGAGCGCTGAAAATCTTCAGTGCATCTTGGCGATGTTCTTTCAGGGAATTTAGATAATTCATGTACAGGCTTTAAAAAGCCTACAGTTCATCCAGTCACCCACAGTTATAGCCCAGGCTGTCAAATCGTCGGCCAGGCCTGCACAGTTTCTAAAATCAAACGGCCTCATCTGGCCCAGCTACGGGCCAGCCGGGCCAGTCGGGAACACTGCACGGAAGCCCACCTTGTTTCCACTGTTGGGAGGTCTGACTAAGGATTGCGGTCATTCCTATGTTCTTAGAGGTACAGACACTTCCATTTTGTACATGGGTAAAGACATCTATGTTTCTCTTGGGACTTGCCAATGCAGCCATTGGTATTGCTTATGGGGTTTCGATAATAATAAACTTCCTTTTCTGCTGTTTAAGAAAGGGTGCCTGAGGATGAGTTCAATACTCGAAATATGCTGGTCATATAGCATCCAAGCGTGACACATGACAAGCAGTTACTATCAAACTTGATTATACTCATTCAATTCTCATCCACCTATACATTAGTTACAACAACCAGTTGCGGCCGGAGCTGTATCGAGAGGCAGTTCATCATAGTTTCTACTCGAAAAGATCGAAAACGTAAGGCTGCGGCCAACACACCTTCACCTGAACCCAATCCGAAGAAACCAAAACAACAACTCCCACCTGAACCGAAAACAGGTACAAGACCCACAGTGTGTCGAGTGATATCAGGTGGTCAATTTAGAGTTGAGGCTCTGCGGGTGTGCTTGGCGCGATTGGGTGTAGCGCGGTGTCGAAGCTCTGGTCGTACCTTTAGTCTAGCTTCTCGTTCGATAGATAATCATTCTCCCTTTACATCGCCGAAAAGCCTCTATTTATCTCTCTAATGAACGACGTTTCAACAAACTGGTGACCACAGCAGCGATCCAGAGAGAACAAGCAGACCACTCCGCCTTTCGTTTTCCGTCCGCTCCTTCTTTCGTTTCCGCCCGTATCGCAATCGTTTCCAACAAGCTTCATTAAGCTTTCACTCTCCGACAGTCGAGTGTCGCTACACTTGATCGAAGAAAGTCAAGCTCCGTCCTTTGTTTCCGTCCGTTTCGCAATCGTTTTCGACAATCTTCGCTAAGCTTTCACTCTCCGACAGTTGGGTGTCACTACACTGGGTCGAAAATTCCCGGACTAGAGGAGGTGGAAAGTCGGATTCGAAGATAAGTATTGCCTGGATGATTGAACCTGGCCCGAAAACTTACAAAATAGCTCTTAATGTCAATGACTCGGAAGAGTGGAAAGAAGCTATCGGTAAGGAAATGGCATTGATGGAAAGTCATGGAGTCTTCACCTTTGTCTAGAAGGTGCTGAGTGGTGCTAGCATGATTGAAAGCCAATGGGTATTGGGTAGGAAGTTATTAGCGAATGGACAAATTGACAAGTGGAAAGTAAGACTTGTTGGTCGAGGAGACCTTCAAAAACCCGGAGACTAATGAAATCGCATCTCCAGTTATTGATTCGGCATCGGTCAGGCTAGCTCTTGGCCTTGCAGCAGAATACGATTTTGAGATAGCCATACTTGACATTCCGACGGCATTCCTCGACTGCCCTCTCCATGAAATCCTCTACATGCGACTTCCGGAAGGCGAATGGCCGGATCCGCATGGTCGAGCCCGCCCGATAGTCCGGCTGAATAAAACCTTGTATGGCATCAAGCAGGCAAATCGGGAGTATTTTGAGGAAGTCTTTGATTACATAGTTGACGAACTCTGCCTCCAGGCCTCGATTTCGGCCCCGGGTCTGTTCTTTGGTGGGAAACTTGGTGACTCGCACGGTATTCTTGTTCTTGTATATGTTGACGATATTGTGATCGTCGGCACTTCGGCCCGCGTGGCCTCGATCTCTAGCCGGTTGTACGATAGGTTCAAGGCCGGAGGTCAGGTTCCCGTTTCCGACACCTTTCAGTATCTCGGAATGACGGTAACTCGGGACCGACAGAGGAAGTCCATTGCTATCGACCAAATTGGATACATCAAACGAATACTCAACCGCTTCGAGATGACCGACTTGAGAAAACTCATGACGCCAATGGAGATCGGATACAAGCCCCACGCGATACCAGCTAATGAGGAGCCCTTCGATTCCGGTGTGTACCGGAAGGCTATTGGATCCAATCTATATGCTGCACTCAGCACTCGCCCAGATATTACGTATACCGTTACAGCTCTGGGCAGATATGCGGCGCAGCCCTCCACACTTCATTGGGAAGCAATCAAACACCTGCTCCGATACCTCAGAGGCACTGCCGAATACAAACTTACCATCTACGACTCGGACTAGGCTAGAACCAGACTCGGAAGGGACCACGACTCGATCACTTGCTTCACTGATGCCGATCTAGGAGGAGAAGTTGACTCCAGCAAGTCAACCTCGGGAATCCTCATATACGTCCTTGGTATTCTGGTTATCTGGAAATCCAAAAAGCAGACGATCGTTGCGTAGTCGACCATGGAAGCTGAGATGATTGCTACGGCATATGAAAAAGTACAAATTGATAGGCTTTGGGATCTTACCTCGGAAATACGCCATGGGATTGGCGCTCGGAAGATATTGAATGACGGCCTCAATTGTGTCACGACTCTCAACTCGGGAAGCTTTCAGTCCGATAGCAGGCATCTTTGGCTCCGATACCATTCGATCCACGAAGCTATTGCCAAAAGCAAGATCGAAGTTATGCACATACCAGGCACGGAAATGCTAGCAGATGCTCTCACCAAAGCCCTCAGAGGAGTGAAACTCGGAGAATTTGTGCAAGAAGTTGGTCTGCATTAGGTGAATGATTAGGTGATGAATTTGGGATGATTAGGCATGGAATCGGGATGAAGGACTTGAGGATTTTCTTTGATCAGATTTTTGGATTTTGTTTTGTTTCTTTCGCTTTATAATTGGTTTTGTTTGGAAGGCCTTAGGCCAAAGAGGGAGTGTTGACAGAAGTTCGGCCGATGGAGTTCCTGCATTTGCTGGAGGCACTAAGTATAGGAGGTCTGGCATCAGTGGTGGAGTTTAGTCTCGACCGAGTGGCTAGTTCCGGATGTGAGCTCAACTAAGCCTTGCTCTACAGCTCTACATGAGATAGCACTCGGGTCTCTGGGTTAGGTGTGCTTTTCTTTCGTATATAAGCCAGCTACTTTCTCTTCTCTTTGTACGGTAGACAATTAGAACCTCAGTCTTCTTTTGTACTCAAGGATTCCTTCTCTCCTTTGTCATATAGATCGACTATCTTTCAAGTTTGGTGATAATAGGACTCTTGATTATTGTGAAATCGTGGATTGTCTCCTTCGCAGTGGGAATGGGCGGCCGACTGACACGTATTAGCCGACTTCCGGGTAACTTACGTTAGCTACCATCGGTTGCAACATCACCTCACCACCCACTCCCACTTTCAGCTTTTTTACCATCTACCACATCATCTTCTGTACCGTCAAGCTGCAATCATGTTTCACCTTCAACTCGCACTCCGTCGCCGGCTTGTTCTTCACAGGGGTATTTCCGTTACTCTTGGTTCCGAGTTGGTAGGTTCCGAGCATCTGCTGCCGTGTCCCGCTGCCCTATCGGGATTTTCTGTTGGATCGATCCATGATTTCATCTAACGTTCACAGATCATGCCGTCGCATGTTCTCCCGATTGTCTACCTTTCGTTACTAGTGACCAACCAAGTTTCCCTACGGCACTTCTCCGACAGGAAGTCCCCCGCCGATGGCGACATTGAGAGCAGTATTGCACAAGCACATGATCCGGATGTGCTTAAGTCTCTCATTACGAATCTCATATCTAGAGTCACCAATTTGGAGGCCGATACCACTTCGCTCAAAAAGGACAACATTTCTCTAGGAGCCGAGATCACTTTGCTCAAAAAGGACAACATTTCTCTAGGAGCCGAGATCACTTCCGTAAAATCCGTCAACAAGCAACAGGACACGCTCATTCGCAGTATCTTCGATTGTACCCACAGCCCGATTTTACTAGCGATATTATTCAGGCATGCATACAAGATGCTTGTACAAGCGAGGCAGAATTCACCCACTCCGATTCATTTGGCGTATGTTCCACAGACGCTCAACACTCAAGCTGACCTTGCACGAGAGGTTCCGCGGGTCGAAGCGGAGATCATTGCTCGCCGGATGCAATTTGGAAGCGCTAAACACCGGGCACACGAGATATCAGGTAACATTCTGAAACTGCGCCACAAATTCAAGATGCTGGGACAACCGTGGGAGGGACCGATGGTCTGGTACGCTGCAGAGGTTAGTTCCCTCTGCAATATTAGATACCGTCTTACCCTTCTAGTATATGAATGCGATCCCGGTCCGCAACTCTGCCGCTCATTCCACCAACGGTGACAGTGTGGTCCTCATGTACCAATACCTTAAGGATGTTAGGACCAAGGATTGGGTCAGGGGTGTGTTTCCAGTGATCTTCGGCAGGCCTATTGAGGATTGGGATAATGCAACCGCCGCAGAAAAGAGCATCACTATTTGGAACTGTAAGTTTCTAAATCACATGAGGTTAATGGATGGTGCTGAGGTATGTTAGCGAGCGACGATGAGTTGGCGGAGTTACCATTCCCGACGAACGAGGACTACGAGTAGCATTCGAAATCCTTAAGTTCGCCAGCGGACATACAAAACCATTGGCCACTTCAAAAAACCTTGCTTGAATTATAGATTTCAAGTGTTGTATTGTATAACAAAACTGTAACCTAGTGAGCTTTCAAACAAGTCTGCTTTAGTTTCTGTGCTGCCTGTAGACTTCCCGAAAGTCTCGGCGGTGTTTCCGCATTATATGATATTTTTCTTTACCCTTAACCCCACTTTCTCGAAATACCTTATAACCATTAATTTATGCCGTCAGTCTGTGTACAATCGTGAGATAGCGGAGATAAAATCGATATATTATCGGCAAATTGCGGAGATGGGAGCTACGATGTGCAATGTCCAACACCCCGAGAGAGAAAAGGGGACGAAGGTTCGAAGCGACAGCCCATGCGAAAGCTGAACTGCAGAAGTCAATTCGGAAGTCTAACAGCCAGATGTCGAATGATTACCTTCAAAATCTCAGAGGCGGCGAGGTTTGGAGAGCTGCAAAGTTCGTCAACCCTCGAGCGGGAACAACCGTGGAGGCCTTAACCGACAGAGATGGGAACCAAGCGAACACAATCGCCGAAAAGAAGGAGATGCTCAGTTGAGAGTCCATCCCTCCGAATGATGTCGACCAGTATCAGTGTTCCCGACAGGCCGGGCCAGATGAGGCCGTTTGATTTTAGAAACTGCGCAGGCTAGGCCGACGATTTGACAGCCTGGGGCATAACTGTGGGTGACTGGGCGGACTATAGGCTTTTTAGTGGGTTGCATATGATGACAGTCGGCGAAAGGTGACTTACAATTGATAAGCTGTGGACGTTCCAGAAGTTTCTCATAGTCGTCACTTTGATCAGTCAGTGCAAGGTGACATACAAATGATTGATAATCTGTTGAAACTTGACCCTGTGGGTGAAATCCAGCACACCTGCAATATAATTGAATACTCGTACATACATACGGACGATAATGTGGCTGACACGACGGAAGTCCAAATTATGGTTGTTTAACGGATAGAGAGAAAGCATCGTACACCAAGAAACGAGCAACGTATGATCCCTTACCTACAACTACACTTACTACCAAAATAGATATGGTAAATGCACTACCTGCATATAATTGCAAATACTCTACACGCACCGACTACAGATCACTACCGAATATTCCTGTCCAGTCACGGAGGATGTTGCTCCGCGGTGAGACCGGTCCATTCACGGAGTCCCACCCTCAGTGACTGGACTGGTTCATTCGCGGAGTGTAGATCAACAAAATCACTTTTATCTTGTTGAGGTTTCCGAGGTTTCTGCCAGGTTTGTGAGGTTTCTGAAATTGGCGGGCAAGATCCACGGATTGTGAATAACTCATATTGAGGTTTCCATCCTGTTACAATATCATATTGGGCCGACGTCATCTAGTCATGACGGTGCGGCCATGCGGACACATCTGATGGTGGAGCTTATGGCATTGTGAAGGCGTAGGGCATCATGACGTCCATGCCTCGGCCTGATGGCATGCCTGCAGACCTCGGCCTGACATCATGCCACTGTACTTACCATAGTATATAAGAGAAGTCATTCTCCGTGTATATAGACAATAAGACAACTCTAGAACTCCTAAGTTTAACACGTCCCAACCAGTTGTGTCGAGTGATATCGGGTGGTTACATTAAAGTTAGGGCTCTGCGTGCTTGGCGCGATTGGGTGTAGCGCGGTGTCGAAGCTCTCTGGTCGTACTTTTAGTCTAGTTTTCGTTCTATAGACAATGATCATCACTTCGCATCGCCGAAAAGAGCCTCTGTTTTTCTCTCTAAAGAACGACGTCTCAACAAACAGTATACAATTTGTCCCTGTCGATTTTGCACTTAGAGAAGTTTCTCAAACCCCTGAAGCCTTAATTCACTTCATCATCACCATCACCATCACCATCGCCCTGATAACCATTCATACCCCTGAAGCCTTATTTTGCTCGCTCCACCCTGTATTTGTACCGTTGTCACCATCATCATCACCATCACAACTTACCATCATTATTTCCGAACCGTATTTTATATGCTGAACCAAAGTAATTCACTCGCTGCACCAAGCTTCCTCCACCTCCGGTGCTGAACCCCTTCTAACTTTTGCAGATCAACTCCGATTGACTCGTGGGTATGCTCAATCGATTCGTCTCGCCGAGTACATCAAGACGGCGCAAGGACGTTGGGGTACGTCGATTATTGGCTCTCGACTGGCTGCTCTACTTCTCCTCCTTCTCCTCCTCCTCCTCCAGTTCCGACCCCCTTCGAACTTTTGCAGATCAACCCCGATTGACTCATGGGTATGCTCAATCGATTCGTCTCGCCGAGTACATCAAGGCGGTGCAAGCATGCTGGGGTATGTCGATTATTAGCTCTCGACTGGCTGATCTATTTCTCTGTTCCTGTTCCTGCTCCTGCTCCTGCTTTTCTTCACCCTCGCCCCAGTAGGGCTGTTACCATGATCTGGCACTCAAATTACTCGTTCGATCAAACAATTTCTTTCGTCAGATAGTTGGATGGTGTGGTAGTGAAAATAGAAATACGAAGCTAGTTATTAGTGTCGGACGCTAGATTTTAGTTTAATGAGAACTCGTATACAACTTACAAGCGTTTGTTTGTTTGTAATCATATTGCATTCGGCCGCTTGCGGCCATGGCATATCTAAACCTATTCCCTCCGGTGTGAGTTTGGGGTGTCCCCTCAACCCTCTTTGGATCCAAGTCGTGCCATCCCCTTCTCCTCTTTCCCTTATCCGCCAAAACAAACTAAATACATTCTTTCCACCCTCCTCTACCCTTCTCCTCAACCCCCACCCTCACCCCCGACACTCTTCCTACATCCGTTTCCTCGAGAAACTTCAGTACTGCCTCTATGGCTTCGTCTGTATCAAATACCTGCGACATAGGGACCTTCATTCTCACCTTCCACTTGCACTTGTCCTTCAACTCCCTCCAAAGGTCATCCTGCTGCCGCTTCCATTTTTTTGCACCACTTAAACAAGTGGTCCCTTGTCTGTCTCTTGTGTCTACACCACCAACACTCCTGACTCTCATTCTTTTTGATGCGTTCAAGATAAACTCCAGTAAGTGCATGTCCCACTTTCAATTGGAAGTACCGTCCCGCAATCGTTTTCTTGGCTTCGCCCAACAGCGCGTTCCTCCCCCTCTTTTTATTTAACCTGTATACAGTGTTCCTAAGCGGCCCGGCCGGCCCGGCCTCCATTCTGAAAGCCTGCGCTAACGGCGGCCCGACCCGGCCGCCCGGCCAGCACGTGATTTAAAAAGCAAGCATCGGCCTGCATCGGCCTGCATAAGCCTTGGTCTGGTTGATGGATAGAATACGGCAATGGCAGGGCTACGATGATTAAGTTGGATATGGTTTATGTTTCGTACATTGGAGACTTTCTTAGTATAGGCAGCAGAGAATCGTTCGAACAAAATATTCTGTTTAGGCTTAGTTCCGCCAAGAAAACCCGGCCGGCCGCCAAGAAGCCTGCAGGCCCAGCCCGGCCCTCATTTGAAAGCCGCCGCTAAGGCCGGCCTGGCCGCTTAGGAACACTGCCTGTATACCGTACTCTTGCTGTTGAACTTTTCCTTCCACCACTTCGCTGTCTGTCTATTTCGCTTTGGTAACCCTTCTTTGAACTGTTGAAACCAAGAAAAGAATGGACTGGCCAGGAGTCGAACCTAGAACCTTTTCTGTACTAGAAGGATGCGCTACCATTGCGCCACCGGCCCTTGATGAGTGTAGATTGACATGTTCAACATGAACCTTTGCCATGGACCAACCTTTGTATCTGTCTTGCAGTCTCAGAATTCCTTCTTCTTCATTGACCGCCGCCTTCTTTGCCGCTTCATCGGCTTCTTCGTTTCCTTCAACTCCTTCGTGCGATGGGACCCACCTGTACTCCACCTGGACTCCCATACCCGCTAACCTGGTGTTGAGATTGACGCACGTTATTGCCATTGCTTGACCAGGTCCTGGTTCGGTGTCTTGGACCCTTCTGATAGCTGTGGTTGAGTTCGAGAAAATGGTGATTTTGTCGACTCTTTCGTTGTTGTCTATTTCTGTCGCTTTCCGCATAGCTCTCATAATGGCGTAAACTTCAGCGTCGAAAACCTCTTTTTTCTTTCCCAGGTAGCTCCTCTCTTCCTTCCACTGCTCCCCCTCCTTCCAAACTACCGCGCTACCCACTTTGCCGTTTTCTAACCTTGATCCGTCCGTCCAAAAAATCAGGCCTTCCTCCCTAACCATCGCCTCCTTGATTGCCTCTTTTTTTCTCAGGACTATCGCCTTTGCCATGGCCTTAGTATTGTACTCGGCAACTTACAAGCGTACTTTGGTTCGGAAATTGCAATTGTGACTTGAACCGAGTAAAACAAGGGGTAAAACGAGTAATTTCCGCTTTGCTTGCTGAGCTCGCAAACGTCAGAGAGCTCGGCATTGTACTTTTGGTCTTTGCTGATGTGAGTTCATACTAAGAACTGTTGTACCGAACCTTCTGTCTTGACTGTCTTAATCTAAAAAAGCAATGGAGGCGGCTTCGCCACCCTTAGTTTAACGGCGGCCAATCATTTTACTTACGCTCATGTCTTGGCTGGACACAAGCAAGTTGTTATTTATTCATACTGTATGCACTCTTACTGGAGTATGACAGGACGACACAAGCAAGTTGATTGGTCAGTGTAGATGCTAGCATGGGCGAGGAGCGAAAGGAGTGAGTGAGAGAGGAATAAAGATGCTCAACGAACGGTCATCACGAATCCACTAACTTAGTGGATTTCCGAACGTGCGAAGGAAAGAAAGGGGTTGATTCTAATTACTTCGTGCCAAAAGGGCTTATGTATCTATCTACCAGTGAGGCGCAATATATATTGTGTTGACTCCACCACCGCCGCATCCCCGCTTTCTCAGCATGCCCGCTGCATGCGATCTGGACGGACTGGTACTGGGCTGGTTGGACACGATGTAGATGGGCAGGCTGCCGGCTGGACACGATCCGGACGGACTGGTTTTCGGCTGGCTGGACGCAATCTGAATAGGCTGGTTCTCAGCTTGCTGGATGTTCTAGTCAGTTCGTGGAGGATGTTTCTCCGTGGAGTGACCGGTCAACCCATGGAGTAACTGGGCTCCATGAACTGCCCGGTCACTTCATGGAGTCTACCACAACTCCGTGAACTGACCAGTTGTTCTAGTCCATTCACGGAGGCGGTTCCTCCGTGGAGAGACCGGTCCATTCGCGGAGTCCCACCCTCCGTGAATGGACTGGTTCATTCGCGGAATGCACACACTTTGTTAATGCACTGCATGCGACGGATTAGCTCTCGGCTAGTTGGACACGATCGAGACTGACTGGCTGGAGGCAGGCTGGGCACGATCGAGACCGGCTGGCTGGGGCGATCTGAACACAATCTGGACAGGCTGGCTGGAGGCAGGCTGGAGAGGATCTGGACGGGCTGGCGCTGGGCTGGCTGGAGGCAATCGAGACGGGCTGGCTGGAGGCAGGCTGGACACGGTCTGGATAGGCAGACTGACTGCTTGTTGGTCACAATCTGGACAGGCTGGTTTCGGCTGGCCAGTGATCTCAACCGTCCCGTCCGACGGCCGGGGACGGCAGTGCCGTCCGTGATCTTGCCCGGACGGACGGGACGGCGCCAAGACCGTCCGTCCCGTCCTAGCATATGAATGACGGCTGGACGGCCGTTGTCTGCCGATGACGGCGTTTTCGCCGTCCCCGGCCGACATCCACCGTCCCCGACCGTCATTGGGCGGTTAGAGAATACTCATGTCGCCGAGTGCGAAGCTCGCTACGTGATATGGCACCGTGATGTGGCACAGTGGCTGCGCAGCGTTAAAGCCACATCACTTGGCGAGCTTAGCACTCGGTGACATGAGTATATTTAGATAATTTACAATCATGATTGATAATCGAGTCCTAATTGCACAGGACAAGGGTTACAAATGGATGTTTCGAGGAGATTATGTTTTATGTACACTGAGAAATCAACATCCATGGATGTCGGTAGTTGACGGCCGGGGACGGTGAAAACTCCGTCATCGGCCGTCCTAACCGTCCGTCACCGTCCTCCTCCAAAAAGACGGCGCCGTTTCCGTCCTGCCCTAGGACGGACGGCGTTTTGCCGTCCCGTCCCCGTCCTAGGTGAGGACGGACGGACGGGACGATTAAGAACACTGTCCCCATCCGTACGAAAAGATTGGCAAACGAACTGCTAAGATTGAGGTACAGATGTTTCTAGTGCACTGTTTTTTTTCATTCTATAGCTAACTACGCTGGTGGAGGGAAATACCTGGATTTTCCGGATACCTGACAGTCGTTGATTATGACGTTGTAAGTATCGGTTTCGATAGACCCTCAGAGATTCGAGCTGATGCAATGATATAGAGTGATTGTATTGCCTGTTTTGAAGGACCAGTAAGTGCGGGATTCTAAGTGTTATTCGTACTCCTATGTTCTCAAAGCTTAATTCAGGTCCAGGTAGCCACACCATATCAAGGCGGCGTTTTCTTTTTGAGTGTCAAAATTCCCTACGACTATCCAATGATGGCACCAAGGTGCCAGTTCCTAACTCGAGTATACCACCCAAACATCAGTCCCCAGGGCGAAATCTGCATTAATTTGCTTGCACAAGATTGGAGTCCAACGCTCAGTTTGAGAACTCGTAAGTACAGTCCGATTTATTCTTGTAGCCAGTGGAACTGTCGATATGGGTATGAAATATTTTGGTTATAAACTATTTCTAATTGGTACCAGTTCTCATTTCAATCTGTTCCCTGCTCTCCTCTCCTAACTCTGAAGATCCACTTGTTCCTGAGATTGCCGCAATATATCAAAATGACAGATGCCTTTTCGATACGAACGCCCAGCTATACACAACTAAATATGCCACAGCGGATCAGGTTTCTCTAGACGAACCACGTATATGGCGAGGTTCTCAACACCAGAGGTTAGGGTGACCCGGCTTAGCGGAAGAAGAAGCTGCAATTGAACCCCAGTGGTTAGTGGTACGTGGGTTATGATTGGAGCGGTTATGTTGGATCGGAATACGAGATATATTTGGGTTAGGAAGGTTAGCTTTATGTCTCTATTTGTATCATTGTGATAATACATGGGTTTTATACATTTGGTATGGAGGTATATCCCAGGTTATAACTATTCGGTAGCCCTTGTTCGACCCCGGTCATGTCATCCATAGATACACCGCCGTTTCTCCAAAGATGTCTCGGATCAGCCGAAGTGGTATTCTGCCTGGGACATCTCTAGTATACAACACTCAGTGGGGATGATTCCAACTATATCATTCGATTCCTCTCCGCCTCCAATCCCCGGGCATCTTCTGGGAAGATTAGCCGCAGAATATATAGACTGCTAGTAGTAAAAAAGTATTAATGATGTCAATCAATCAGCTTGGTAAATTCAATGTGGTAGCGACGAGTCAAAGCGGAGGTCAGCGCCAGCCATGCAGTTCAACTGCAATAGCTGTAACGTTGACCTTGCTTTGATTCTTCCCATGTTTTGGTGTAACAGCTGGTTGAAAGAGTAGTTATGGAGTAATTAATTGATTGCATTGAGCGTGAATGCTGATGTATGACGGAATGATGGGAAATATGACGGTGCCTCGTCCAAACTTCGACTCCAACTGTGAACCAGCCAAGACCCCCGCCGTCTAAGAGAAGGATAGAAGGAGGGGAGTTCCCCCACCTAGCCGGCTATCTAGAGGGGAAGCAGGCACTACCATACTCTAGTTAAAGTGAATGCAGTATGATTAAAATACACCCGCCATCTGATCTTATCTCCGCCCCTCTCGTCTAATCAATCTAGTCTTCATTAATAACAAAATGCGGGAGCAGCCTCAGAAGATATGCCGAGTGATCATTTAAACTAAATTAAAGATAAAGTATCTAGAAGAGGAATAAGATTAGATATAGGTCGAACCGCTAGCCGAAATAGAACTACCTCAGTACTGTATCTTTTCTCAGTGATTGCCCCAACATTTACAATAGTCTTTCAGCCGGCTGACAGACTACATTACACGTTTGGCTCGCACATGGCCTCGACTAAACCTTAATCTTGCATCGCTACGTTGAGTTCAAAGTTTAATCGACCCGCAACCGGTAGAGCACGAGATACAGGAGGCAGGTACGAGGGGCGACACCACGTGCGACCCGCTTGTGGTTAGGTGTTGCGTTAAAGTATACGGGTAATAATCTAATATATATACACATGGTTCGTCGGCTCGAAGCATTCTCATTGGTTGACTTGCAGTACGTACCTCTAAGAAGGAGTTTTATTGGCTGACAACCCATAGCTTCAAGCTTTTGGATGGCTTGGCATACCCCATCAAATATCCTCAAATATCCACTCTCAATTAAGTATTTGAGTTCAACTCCGATCATAAAGTAATGTTTACAAGAAATATTTACAATGCAATGCTCCTTTACCTATTGGTCTCTTATTTAGCATATGTTCAGAATCGATAGAATGGTTCTTGAAAAATAGCTATTTTTGGTAATTTTGGGCGATTTTTGAGGATTTTTCTAAAGCCAATCTATCAATTGTGAAGATATGGTAAATAAGAGCTATGGAGGTGAAAGAGCATTGAATTATACACAATTTATGTATATATTACTATATGATTGGAGATAAACTGATAGCTGCATATTTTACAATTAAGGATGCAGTTTTACAATCATTGTTCGGATAGACAGATGTAGATTAGATGGAATGTTGACAATTGCCAGATTTGATGTCCCTGATGACAACATGATACAAGGCATGCTTTGGCTGCACAAAAGTCTTTTACTATTGGATTTCCACTATATTGCATTCAGCAGACAATATCCAGCCAGCCATGAGCTATCTCATTTAAATTATATTCAGCTAGCCAATGCAGTTCTTCCAGATAATCGCCAGCCAGCTGAGAGCCAGTCATTCCTGATTGAGTACAGGCAGCTGAGCAATAGCCTGACTAGATCTTCCAGAATAAGGTAAGCTGTAATCTGAACAGATTGTCTACAACCAGCTGAGTGCTAACCCATTAAGAATGTATCCAGCCAGCTAAAATATATCAAGTCTACATTATATCCTGCCTCCTGAAGGTGGCAAGTACAAGTCATATTCATGTACAGCCAGCGGAGGGCCAGCCTGAATATGATAACTGCCAGCCAGCTGACAACTCACAAATTCGAAACATATTCAGCCAGTAAATTGAGATCGTATTCAGTCAATTGCCCGGCATTGTATAGAAAACACATCAGGCCAGCCAATCCCACCCATCAGGGTTCTCAACTATCTATTTATACTAGATGGAGCCCTGCCCCAGCCTACACTAGAATTGTCAAGGGAGAGAATTCATAATGCAATAAATTTAGAAGTTCAAGTTTTATGACTAAAATCTTCCAGGGCCTTCCTGTCCTGTACAAACCATGCTTCAAGCTGAATAATTTTGGGCTTATGGGAAATTAAAGCCACCTATATTCACCCAATCATTCCAAGAGGCATGACAGTGTGGGGAATACTATCCAGATTGGATAATACCAAATTATTGCTTGCTACAGAGTCCTAATTCCCGCTAGCTGGTCTAAATTCCTACTTGCTGCTCAAAATTGTATACAACCAGCACCACTACTAACATCCACCTGAGCCTATCAGTCTCCCGACAACAGGTCCTAGTGATACTAACCTTGGCCCAGACAATGTTAAACTGAACAAAAGGTAAATCGTCCAGAATAGCAGTGCAGGACCCTGAAAGATGACAGCTCTGATAGAGGATTGAAACCCCTGTAGATAGCCAAGAGTTAACCAATACAGATCATATGTAAGCAGCTGGCAGCCAACCCGTCCAGATCACATTTGAACAGCTGAGACACTGGCTATCTCCCATCGGTTAATTTATGTTGAAGTCACAAATACTACTGTTAAGCATGCTTGGCTGGATGAAATCAAGATTGGACAATATGGCCTAATAGAGGGTAATGAGTATATCATTTCATGTGTATCAGTGGTTCTTATTGGACAAATGTTTGTGAAGTTGTCATGGGTGTGTGGTAGACGTTTCAGGGGATGATTCCGTCAACCACACCATCCTTCCATAACCCTGGGGGCGGCAAAGCCGTCACCAGTGCTAGTAATTGATATAAAGGAATGGTAGCAGGGCCTCACAATACCTAATCTTATCAATCGAATCATCTATCTAATCACATCTGGCATCACCGCCCATCACCTTCGGCAAGCAGACACATGGAAGAGGGGCGCCGAGTGCAAATTCTCGGCTCTCCAGAACACTCCAGTCCCACAAGTCAAACCCGTCGATCCCCAAGTCATGGATCAGAGTCCACCTACCACCCCTCCAAGCGCCGAGGTCACATTTATCTTCCCGCGCCTTTAGTTGCCGATGCGTTCCTGGTTTTCTGGGGTGTTATTCATAGAAGAAACGTTAAGTCAACCTGTAATGGAGTATAGGGACTGTATTTCCCTGTAATGGAGTATAGGGACTGTATTTCCCTGTAGTGGTTGTGGCGGCGGTGGTAACGCTACGGCGTAGACGGGGCAGCGGGGTAGCAGCGGTTGCGTGGTTGACGGTGAAGAATCGTTTACTTCGACAGCAACCACTAACCAGGGATTTAGATGCGAGAAGGAACAACTGGCCATTAATGGTTAGTTTTAAGCTCTCAGCTGTTCGGTGGAAGAGACCATCCACCATTCGTGCTCTTGGGCCTGCCCCAGGAGTTCTCAGGTTTCGGTTTTGGTGTGCTACTCCCCGTGGAGATATCACAGACGGTTTTACAATGGTAAGACATCAAGGGCTATCATCAAATACGCAAATTTTGGCTGTCAGTGTTACTTTGAACGCTAGAAAGACTTGTTGTTTGACTTGACTGATCTCTCGAGGGCGAAGGGCCGTATATATACAGACTTGACTCCGATATCTATATCCATAGTCGTCTCCATATCTACCATGGAGGGGGAGTATTGCATATACAGGTCTCACCTGAAGATGAGCCTCGATGGCCGGAGACGGTGTCTTGTATGGCCGGAGACGATGTCTTGTATTGTTGTACGGTGGCGCGTGCTCGAGTAGTCGAGTGTGTGCGGGCGTATGCGAAGGTGTGTCTATTGTATCGTGTAACGAGACATGTCGCATCGACATAAGGTCGATCGATGGCTAATGGCGCTAACTACAAAAGAGGCAAGTTACATCATAGTCCTTGGCATAGTGATATCAGTACTTCCAATCAGCTCAACATGTATGGCCGGAGACAGTGATGTCTGGTATGGCCGGAGATGGTGATGTCTCGTATGGCCGGAGATGACTGTTGACTTTGATACGGGCTGATGGCATTCAGCCGTACTTGTACTCAAATATATTGGCCTTGTGGCCCTCTTAGATAGGACACGATCAAGCTTCTCTATCTTTCTACTTTGAACAGTTCGGGAACGGTTAGGTCTACCGAACCGCACAGTCTGAACCGGTTCGCTATTTCCTAAACTGCTTCAGGAACCAGTTCCAACCAGTCCTGAGTGATATCGAATGACCACATACTCTTGGCAAGTAATCTTGCGAATTCTCTTAACGATTCAGTTGCATTGACTAGTCACTAGAGGTCTCAACAATCCGGCGCGACTACTGTCTTTCGGAGCCCGACATCACCGTCGCGTCCCGGTCTTGATTTAGATGGACTGGTTCGTCTGGGACTGGTTTAGGCTATCCCACTGTTCCCAACAGTCCAGTCTGGCATTTTTGAGCCTTAGACTAGCCAGCCTACCAACTCGTAACGTTAGGGGATGCAGCGAACGGTGATCTTCAGCGATTCCCAGGCAGCAGTTCGACGAGCAACACATCTCGAGATTGGCCCAAGGTAGCAGTTGGCGCGCTAGATTAACAACGAAGCACAAGCCCTTCTACTCAATTATGGCATCGAAACGGAGATTCATTAAATCCCTGGGCACTCGGGAATCCCTGGGAACGATGAAGTAGATCGATAAGTGAATGCAGCACGCGAAGGCCGCGGAAGCACTGTCCGTGAGCAAGCCTTCATCTTAGCAGTGAATAGAGCAAGAAGTATCACCGAACAGGGGGTCGTGGCAAAAACCGAATGGGAAAAGAAAAGATTGAGCAGGTATTACGGGTACCGAAACGGAAGGCTAGGAGCCGAAACCCAATCCCAATGAGAAGCAAGAAGGCTCTTGCCTTACGATACTACCAGTTGAAGTGCGGCATGCACCCACATCCATATACCTCAAGCGATTCGGGCAGCGAGATGATGATCAATGCGGGCGGTGCGGGAAGGCTGCCCAGACCAGGGATGGAAAAAGTCCGTCCTGTCCGTCCGATGGCTCGTTTCTGAAAAGTAAGACCGTCAACCTATAGGGCTTTCCAGGCTATCGAGTGACTCGTCGGTGATTCCAAGTGATCGAATGGTGATTCCGAGTAATGCGGTGATGACCGAATGACGACTATAATATGGCTGCAAAAACCAAATAATTGCGCACTACCTCCCTAAGACACAATAGAGTAGTATGATACCCCTGCCGTAAAATTAGAGCTAACAAAGCCTCCTATTGCAACCAGCTGGCACGAGATGTCACTCGGCAGGTACGTACAGTCCTGCCCCTGGTCCTGGAGATTTGAGAACTGGATGCCCTAGGGCGTCGAAAGTAGTGGCCCGGGCTAGACTGGACGCTAGTCTCCCTAATGACTACAGTCCGGACGGACCGTTGCCATCCCTGGCCCAGACGCGGGAGCACCTCTTTCCCCAGTGCAGGAAATGGACGAGCGAGCAGCAGCAACTATGCAATGCAGTCGGGCGGGAGACCGGCTGGAAGCGGGAAGGCGCAGGCACCTGCAAATATCTGCAGACTTCCGAACGGTTGAACCAGTACACGGTTTTTAAGCAGTACACCAGAGCGTTATGCAGTTAGTTCTTGGCAGTACATTGCAGTTGGTGAGGCTCGCAGTGCAGTGCGGTACAGTTTGTAGGTAGAAAATCCACTAGTTTACTTCCAGTTAGTTAGTTTAGGTTTTATGTAGGAGGGGAAGACGTGGGAGTATGGTATATTACTGTATACGTACATAACAACCTTCGCCACAGCCCTCTACTATTTGCTATCCATCATAAATATTCTCGCTTCTTCTTCTAGTATTCCTAAGCAGCCTGGCCCTGTTGGACTGATTTGAGTACCGATGTCACATTCCTTTGGGTTAGGGATTATTGAGACTGCTAGCGTGTTAAGTGTATGCTACGTGTGGTCGTAGAGTAGAGTTAGATAGTTAATTTAGGTCAAAATAAATGTCGGCACAACAGGCCCGGCTGGCCTGCGGCTCGGACCGCTTGGGAACGCTGGTTCTTCACCACACACCGCTCTGAGCAGAGTGACCATAATGTAGAGCTGCTGATGGTGATGGCCAGAGCAGATGAGAATTATATTGGTAATGAGCAGCGTTAGCAATGGGCAGAGTAGGCGAAGGAAAAGTACATGGCTGTACTATGTACTGGTTTGTACCAGTTAGTTAGTAGAAACCAATATATACAGTTACCCAGTGGTCAACCAGTTCATTGCACTGGATGAGCATGCAGTGCAGTTCTAATAGTTAAGTAGTTGGTACAGCGCAGTTTGACCCCAGAATCTCAACTGGTTTCCACTGTTGGGAGGTCTAAATATCGGAGATGTTTTCCCTGGAAATGTGTGATCAAGGGGTGATGGACTTCCTGGGGCCACAAGGGTCGGGAAGTTCCCACACCGCTGAGCAGAGCGGAGGAGAGTAGAGCGGAGCGGAGTGTAGCTAGCGGTCGTTCACTTTCCTTTCTTTTGTCTTGTTTCAGTAACTATTCACTTTCATCTTCGTTGTTAGAGGAGAAGAAGGGTAGAAGGAGGGGAGCTCCCCCATCTAGCCAGTTGTCTGGAGGGGTAGGGGAAACGGGGCATTGCCTACTCTAGTTAGAGTGAATGCAGAATGATTAAAACAAACAAATCAAACTCGTAACGTTAGGCCAAGCCAGACTAAATAAATACCGGTACCTGTTTCAAGAAATGTAGGTACCTGGCGGCTTTTGTCTGATACAGAAACTATGTTATGGAAAACTCCAGAATGTATTGATTGACAATATAACCTGCGATCAATTGGGAAAGTAGCTCTATTTATTCAAAGCGAACTTCAAGATATGCGCTAGGTGCCGGTAGGCATCTTGTGATCATGCAGAATGTCGAAATCAACTGTAGAAGCATATGCTGGCTCCTATCTATTATTTTGCTAGCCTCATAATCACCCCCGAGAACTCCGCCTACAATCAATCCCCGATATTCGCCTTCCTAGTTACCCGCACCGCGTAGTTCCCACCACAGCAAACGTTTATGTACGGACCTAACTATGGTATGGTGTTACCTGGAGACTATGATTCTTGCCTTATGGATACAAGTCGAACGTTATGCAACGACTGACAATACCAATGCAAAATCGTGATTTCTGAGGGCTAGTTGTCCATTATTCTAGTGAACTTTGAATGAGATACGATGACTAAATAATTAAGTGCAGGTCCGTTGAGCATCTCGTGTGTTTAATACTAGCATTTCGACAATCTACATACTTACAATCAGATCTATTTAGATGCAGTTAATACTTACATAGTTACGATCCTCCCGCTTGCCGGGTGAAAAGCTCTCACAAATGTCGGCTCGTATATAAGATGAAGGAGCGAAAAACTTAGTATCTGAAATTTCATCACAACATGCACAACAAAACGTGGATGGAGTGCTAAATGGTGTGGTGATTATGTAATAGACCCGGTCCGAGGCAATTTCATTAATATACCACATCAACCGTTCTAGCGACTTAAGGATTGCAGAGATTGTAGTTTATTGCAATGAAAAACCGATTTTCGCTGAAACCGGGGGTCTCTAGTTTGTCTTTAAGAGACTAGAAAATGTTTTATTGTCAAGTTAAACTCTTCGTATGGGACTTAAAAAACAGATGATTACACGATACCAGCTTTCATCAGTAATTATTTGTTCCACACTTTTGCATTCCCGACCGCCACCCACACCTTCACAAAGTCACCATAGTCATCCCTTTCAATAGGTTTTTCTCGGCCAGCCAAAACTGACTCCTTCATTCCTTCTTCCACCCACACATAGCCAAATCCAGTGTCATTTCATCCAATATCATCTGTACCCTCTTGTTCATGGCTTTAACATAACCAAGACACGAAGAGTGGTCAATCTTATCCGTTCCAGTAATTCGGGAAATTGAATCCATCGCACTTAACACTTTATTGATATCCCGAGCAATCGTCATAAGGGGGACACGCGTTGGGATTTGAATATTATTGCCCTTCAGCAAATTGATGGATTTGAAACCCATATGTATATTGGCGAAAATCAAGCGACTGCATAACTTCGCAGTGACAGTTATACGAGACTGGAGACATTCATCGGCGGAGGGGTTACAGTATCGCTCATATAGACTCATGCAAACATCAGCAATCTTCATCCTGATGTTACTTTCATGCTCGGAAATTTTCCCTGTGTGTAGTATGTCAACGTAGTGTCAATAATTAGAAATGAAGTATCACATACTTAAAATCTCACGAGGAATATGTTTACCCAGCGCTATGGCATGCTGTTTATCTTCTATAATGAGAAAATTCCCATATCCCTCGGTAAAAGCGTTTGCGGTAAACCACCTGGTCAAAGTCTGAAAGATGTCGTCAAGACCGAAAACCCATGCAATATACAACCATTTCCCGTCCATCGGCCTGTCAAGTGTTTGTCGCAATCCCTCAATCCAGCAGAGGCACCATGGCAGCATTATCGAGGCACATTGATACTTCTCGCAGAGCACTGCTAAATCATATAGATGTTCACAATCAATCTCATGGGGTATTCTCTTCCCGAGGCCGTGTAGCGCATAGAAGACTACACTGAGTACTACTGGATTGTAAGTTTCGTCGATTGTAAGTTTATGCCGTTGTATAGAATAATAAGATAAGTCTTGCATTCCACGAGATTGGGTCAAAAAACCACATGCCTTTTCCAGGAGGTGTCGAAGAATTGGAGATGCAGTACGCACAGCATGGGAAGAAACCCGGAACGCTATTCCGAGGGAAGGGTAATATATCTCCAAGTCTCCATATGGACAAATCACAACGTACGCGTACCTGTTGGTTCGGGCATACGGGGGTATAATGTCGATATTGTGTGGCAACATGCTCCACCATTTCACAACCTCGAAGTGTTGATACGATTCGAGAGTTAGACTCGCAATATTTTCCAGGCATGGGTCGAACATCTTGACCTTCTCCTCTGCTGGTTCAATGCAATCTAGATGGTGAATACCATCAACCGTGACATTGCCGAGATTTTGCCGAATTGAGGTCCACAAATTCTTAAAATTGTCAACGGTGCTGTCAAATGACCTGTTTCCTTGGATGTCTGGTTGTTTCCTGTGCATATTCTCATTTTCAAGTAGACCTAGTTCCGATAGTTCCATGTGCAAAAATGCAAACACAATTCTGTCGCAATACTCTTGTCCGTGTTTGCACCTAACTATGTTGTCATCATGGTACATATCGTAGGTTTGGTGACATACACGTATAATATCTTTGACAGCCTTTGCATGTTGAGTTGCCATGTCATCTGTATCAATATTAGCCCATGTCACTGGTTCCGTTACTCGACGAGCCTTACAGATAATCTGTTCCGGAAGGCGATTATGCATCTTCCTCACTTCGTCTCCAATCATAACTCCAAACTTCCTATCCTCCGTCCTTACGACATTTCTTGCAAGCTCTTTGGTAATTTTCCCAAATAGCGCCTGGTTCCTAAACACATGTGCAATAAACAACCAGTCCTGATATGCCGGCAGCAACACAAGCTTCTCAAGCCTAGGCTGTTTCATCCACACTTTGTCCCACGGACTCATCGTGTCTCCGCAGCGATAATGGTCACATATAACCGCAATATCGACAAGGTTTTCGAAAGTGATAGTTTCGGGAATGTGTTCGGTTCGCCCATGAATGACATAGAGCACCACCGCCATGGTGGTTGGATCAATTCCTAGTTTGTCGTCGATGTCCATTTCGTAGAGTGAACTTGAACCATTTGAATCCGACGGAGTCGCTACCCTCAAACCGCGAAGGTCGATGATCTCCGAGGACCCCCAGCCAGTGGATGGCGGAAAACGAGCTCGGAAGACAGGTGACGAGTTACACAGTTGATGTGACGATACCAAATATGTCGTATTAATAGCGGAGGTTTTTAGACAGAGTTGTAAGTCCCCATAGGGGCAGATGGTAAATTGGGTTGTGGCGGGTTCGGTATCCGCGGTGACTTTGGTATCCGCCATTGTAGCTGGGATGCGGGGCTGGTGGCGATGGATGGATGTGACGATGAGTTAGAGTCGGCAATATGGGCTGCGGGGTTCATGCAAACTGAAAATTTTACATATATGGTGGGAACCTAATTTGCAGATAGATAACCCATTCCGAGGCACCTGTTCGGATATTTAATTTGCTACATGGATATCCATGATAAGGTTTAGGGTCCTGTAACCAATACGGTGCAATGATGCACCTATGTACCCTCTTCCAATAAGAAAGCGTGGCCAATAGCAATTCTTCATTATATCAGCCAACCAGATTTAATAGATGCATATCGATCAAGAAAATCTCTGTGCATTACAATACACACTCTTATCACAGCCCGAGCTCGAGTGGTCCTGTTTGCTGCTATACACTGCCTGCTGATGATCAACGAGAACCGATTTCCGGAGCGTATTATCGCATACCCGGTACCAGCAGCGGGAAATGATGCAAAAGTGGCACCGGAATACCCGGAGATATGCCCGAAGATGCTTTGTATATCTCAAGTCTTTCTACATCTCTCTTCTCTGTACCATAATCTAGCTAGGCACACGGTTCCTCCCTTCATATCCACAACGCGAATGCCTTGGTGATGGGATAAGATTTGATATGACTCGAACATCTAGCTAGCCGAGGTGGAACTGTTAGTTCCTGCGAGACTCCGAACTGTCGTGTGGAAGAGTCAGAAGGAAAACGATGGATACACGTGGTCGCCATCCGAGTCAGCGCTCGGAACAGAAATTACGTGACATCCATTGCCCTTATCTACTAATCATATGCATCCTTCTGTTTCGCCACCCCCTCTACTCCATCGAATCCTACTCGAGTACAGATTGTCAGAGTTTATGACGTGTCATCAGCTAACTAGCCGGACGATCGAAATTAACCTTAGCGTCGACGATTCTGATTTGCGATAAGTGGCTGATAAATAATATCGGCACATGAGTTGTCGTAGAGTATGTTAATGCTATAACTGTACACAGGTTCGCTTTACTCTCTACCTAAAATATCAAGTAGCCTTAGTTCGTATAAACCGAACCAGCGAGAAACTATAGCTGTCAATCCTAGATATGTACGTACAGTCGCGGAACAAATTTAGCTTGAGTAGACAGACAAAACATAACCTTAAAATCGGTGCACCAATTAAATCAGCAACATCCTCCAGCAAACCTCAACTTGAGAAGGAAGGAATAAGATTTTAGAGATAGCATTAATTGCCTTTTGTGGGCTAAAATAGCGTGTGGATACTCGTTAGATGGTTGCTGTCGAAGCCATTATTTTCGCGTGTCCACTCAAATTTGTCCAGTGTATGTACTTGAGGCAGGGCCATAGAGATCGGACCCACATTTCTAGAATGGATTTGGGGTAACTGTGAGGTGTCGACCAGGGCAGTCCGATCTTCACTAGACATAGTGTATGTGCATGGAATGGTGCGCTATAGCAAGTGAAGCTTGCTACAGGTGAGGAAATATATACTGTAGACTTTCCCATGATTGCATATAGTGATACGATGCAATGACTTAGGTAAGATTCGCATTTATGCGGGCAAATCTGAGAAATTTTGAGCGCTACAAACTGTCAAGTTCAGATTGTTAAATTTTTAAATTTGGTAGTGAACTACGTAGCTACGTGGTGTATCCTACCTTCGACAAAACCACAGAGTGATAATATTGGGTGGGGGGGAGGTATGCTGTTTGCATTGCAAATTCCACTGCTTGTCCATGTGGGAAGTTTTTGTAGAGTACATGTACAGAAGGCAGGGAACTTTTGTTGCCAATAGTATGCAAGTTTGATACTTCAGGTGTCAGGAACGAACCTTGGGAACTTTTTTTGCAGCTAATCATAGGTGAAATCGTTTGCCACCATAATTCTGTTTTTGTTGTTGTTGTTTATTCATACTGTATTTACTCTAGCTAGAGTATGACAGGCCCTTATCCCCTCCGCCTCCGGGCGAGCCGGTTAGATGGCGGAGCTCCCACCTACTACCCTCCGTCCCCGCTGAGAAAAGAAAAAGTAAAGTTGAGTGATGTAACGTAGTGTAATCTAAAAGACTGGCCGCTCTGGCCTCCATGCCTCACCCCGGCGGGAACTTTCCGACGTCCGTGGCCCCCAGGAAGTCCATCACCGCCTTATCACATATCTCCATGGAAATCAGCTCCGATACCTGTGCCCGCCGGCACCGGCCCGCTTTCCAGCCCGTTACCATCCCCACCTTCTTCCAGAGCTCCCGCTGCTGGACCATAATTCTGTTGGAGGTAGGGAACTTTTGCAGCTAACAACCAGCGCAGGCATATTCATATCATATACACCAAGAGCGTCACTACGTTTTAGCACCAGCGAAAAAGCATGACCGAATACCACATTTCATGTTACAACTTCATTTTCTGTTTCAAATTAATAGTATTTAGCCTTTTACTTCCTTCTGTCGGTCTCAGACTCTCAATCATCTCTCTCTCTGCACTCTAGTATGTGCTGTCTGCTTTCTCCACCCGCTATAGCTCAACACTTCCACTAGTTACTAATACGTGAATGATTTCATTTTCATCATGCATCTATGATCTCGCCCTCCACTCTCTCAGCAAGGAATCAGCCCCAATGATTCCACCAGTCCAGCAATGGATTAGTCCAGACCGGAACCGTCCAGTCCAGTCCAGGTCCAGTCCAATAAATTTTTGGACTGGGATCGGTCCGATCCCAGATGCTGACAGACTGGACTGGGCTCGGTCCGGACCGATCCCTCACGGTGTCCAGGGTTAGGGTATACTTTCCCGATTATTAGTCTTTTAATGGGGAAAATATATCTCGATGGAGCCGAATATACAGACAGAAGTGGTATAATTTCGATCACAGTGGGTATTCGGGGGTGAGTGGTGATAAAAAGTGAGGATGAGTCATGTTTTCGGTAGTACTTGGCTAAAAAGCAATGTCAAAATTATATGCGTAAATGGATCGGTCCAGACCAAGCCCGTCCAGTCCAAGACTGCCAGTCTGTGGATCGGTCCAGTCCGACCTTTCCATTAGACCGGACTGGACTGAGCCCTACCGCGGACCGGGATCGTCTGGACTGGTGGAATCATTGATCAGCCCCAAAGTATCGGAAATGCATAAGGAGGTAATCAGGACACTATATCATCCAAGACCGGAAGCTCGAAGACGTGATCAGAACTATGGAGCGACAACACCACTTCCGGCAACATAAGTGCTGTGCGATTTCCCTATCTTGTTTAATTTAGTAATCAACTGACATGCAGTGTCTGTGATGAATTTAGAACTTAACAGCATAAAAAGAAACTGAAGGCTTGGAGATTCGAGAAAGCTTACCACAGAGAAAGATCATTCCCATAATACAGAAGTACGATGAACGTCAGGCGGAAGGCAAGCAGACAGTTTTTAAAGTTCCGTGGACAGCCCGTCAGCAACGAGAAATTAGAGCGCTCGCCGAAAAGTCTTGAGAAACAGTTGCTGGAACGCACTCAGTCTTTTACTGCTGCATGTAGGTTCCAATTAATCAAAACAACGTATATGCATACCATTCGATAGCTAAATGACCATGACAGCAACACCGTCTTCCGTCGATTACAACAGAACACCGGTACCACCCTCACTAAGTTCAGTGATCAATGATTCCAGTAGTCCAGAGGTAGACTAGTCCGGACCGGACCGATCCCAGACTAAGCCCTACCTCAGACCGGACCAGTACCACAAAAAATCATATTACAGTCCAGTTCAGATCAGTTCAGACAAGACCGATCACAGTCTAGACCAGACCGAGCCCTACCCCAGACCGGGATCGTCTGGACTGGTGGAATCATTGTCGGTGATTGATGCGAATTCGCCCTTTGCCTATATCGAATACCGATCAAACTCTGCGGATCGTTGGTCACCTTCTATCACAGCCGTGATTCGTCCAGCGAACCACAATTTGACCAAATCGATTCTACAACGAAAATACGAGCCAGTCTTACGTCCACCCATGAAGCGTTGGAATGGGTTAACCTTTGGTCTCCACCTTATTGGAGGCATTTCAAATCACCTTCGGTTTGGTCACGCACTTCCAGTGTCATGCCAGAATCTTCGCCTTCACGTAACAGTATTACGCCATCAATCGACAGAGGTATTTTTCCCATAGATGGACACCCAGGCTTGATTGGTCGAAATCGCACCGTAGTAGAAGCAGAAGCCATGGGGGTGCTGTTACATGGTACAGGGCAGATGTTAGAAACTATTGCTGACGCTGGCAAGTAACACTCATCAGTACGTGGTCATTATGCTAACCTCCCTCCTGAGGTAGAATTTAACAATGCACGGAGTCTCGTTGAAACACTTGACTATAACCTTCTTACAAGCAAACTAGGGAGAGCATATCTATCATTATACCGCGAAAAATTACATTCCATCCCTAGTCTTGTACCTAAACAAATTATTCTAGAGCGTTACTGCTCGATTGCGGCGTTTGAGATATCCTTCGAGGCATTTCAACGGGTAAATGTAGAAGCAGCTTATTTCTACAAATATGTTCCTTCCTAGATAACGAAGACATCTCGTACGATTTAATGCGGCGCGGTAGAGGTTACGATGGTAAGTTTTTCAATACAAAATATCTATTCTACAATTAAATACTAATATAGCTGTTTCCGACAGATTCGACTATCAAGCGAATGATAGATGACTTGCTTGCATACTCGTTCATTTATCGGCAGTCCACCAGGTTCGAGGATACATTCCCTGTGAATTTGAATGTTCACATATGGTTAATGAAATGATTGGACATGGAGGCACGCAAGCAAATGCTATTGCAGGCAGTACAACTCGTCACAGCAGTAGTCTCTCTTTGGCGGCGGAGGTTGTCCGTGAATCTCATATCGGAGAGATGGATATTACCTCATATTAAAGCATGCTGCCGGCACATCAAAGAATATCTTCCGTACCACATATGGACCGCAGACGATTAGCACTATATAAAAAAAAATATCCATACGTCATTTAGCCCGTACATTCCATCGGCATACAATGTAGAGGGAAGAAGAAGAGCTATGTTGGTACTGGATGGAAATGAGAAAGAGGGTGCTCGGCCAGGAGCATCCGGATACCTTAGAGATCATAAACAGTTTTGCATTGGCATACAGTAGGCAGGTCAGCTGAAGGAGGCTGAGAAGCTATATGTGGAAGTCTTAAAGTCAAGACAGAGTTTTGGGCGAAAATCATCCAGATACTTTGAAGAGCATGAACAACCTTGCGATAGTATTTTGGGGGCAGAAGAGGTCGGTTGAGGCTACTCTCCTAGAAGTACAGGTCGTGGAAATTAGAAGGAGGGCACTCGGTGCAGAGCATACAGATACATTGAAGAGTATGAGTACATTGCGTCGACATACGGTCATCAGAAGAGGTAGAAAGAGGTTGAGGAAGTACATGCAGAAGTCATGGAAATGAGGAAGAGAGTACTCGGCCAGGAGCACCCAGATACCTTAGCGAGCATGAATGACGTTGCGTTGGCATATAGCAAGCAGAATCGGCTGAAGGAGGCCGAGGAGCTATATGCGGAAGTAATGGAGTCAATACAAAGGAGCACCCAGATACTTTGGAAAGCATGAAAAACCTTACAACAATATTTGGGAATCAGCGTCGGTGGGAAGAGGCTGCTGTGCTAGAGGTGGAGGTCTTGGAAACGACGAAGAAGGCAGTGCCTAAGCGGCCCGGCCGCCAAGAAAGCCGCCAGGCCGGCCGGAAAAGCCGCCAGGCCCGGCCCGGCCCTCATTTGAAAGCCGCCGCTAAGGCCGGCCAGGCCCGGCCTATGCAAAGCCGAGCCGGACTGGCCGCTTAGGAACACTGGAAGAAGGTGCTTGGTCAAGAACATCCAGATACATTGACAAGGATGAGCAATCTTGCAGTGACATTTCGAATCAGAAACGCAGGGAGGAGGCTGCAGAGCTGGAGATACAAGTCATGGAATTAGACAGAGGGTACTCGGCCAAGAACATCCAGGTACTTTGACCAGCATGGACAACCTCTCTGTGACATTTTCGAGACTGGGGCAGTGGAATAAAGTTGCAGTTCTAGAGGTGCAGGCCATGGAAATAAGAAGGAGGGTTCTCGGTGAAGCCCATCCATATACCCTGACAACTATGAACCATCTTTCGACGACATTCCGGTATCAGGGGCGATGGAAGGAGGCTAAGGAGTTGCTAGTGGAGGTGATACAGCTAAGTTCAAAAGCACTCAGCCTAAGGCGTGAAGACACGTTAATTAGAAGGCGGAATCTCGCGCATACGTACAAATCGCAAAGTCGTACCGATGAAGCCATTACGATGATGGAAGAAGTGGCAACAATTTGTTCTCGCCACCTTGGCCAAAATCATCTTGACACATATGAGTCAGTCCAAACTTTGTCGAAGTAGAGAGACCCGGGTAGAGTTAGTACCAGTTAATTATAGAGTTAGAGCATGATACCTACAAATTTTGTTTCTCTTCCTTGTCTATTTGATCTAGCCCTGTAATTAGGATGTTACCGTTACCTTGTAACAGTGGTTTTTACAGCATGAAACTTTTAGAGTTCACTAATATTAAGGACTAGTGTTTTACTCCGGGCCGGCCGCCCTTAGTGCGGGATTTTTAAGAAGCCCAGCTGTTACAAAGGTACATGAGCCGGATGTTGATAGAGCCCTAAGGTTCGTGACTGCTCTTGTAGACTTCACACTTTACTCTTCCGTACGCATCTTGGATCTTTAGACCAGTACCTAGACGGTCAGCGCACCATAGTCAATGCACACGGTTCTCTTCATATCGTAACACCGGCTGACGCTCACAGGCTGAGTGACCGCCTATGCCCACTCGAAATTTGTATCACTACTAAAAATAACTTGTTCTTCACATAAAATAGTTCCCTACCACTCAAAACAACATTGTCTACTACCCATACAGGATAGTTGCTTGCTGATTTTCATGTTTCAGATTGCAGACGGCCTACGGGCCCTTACAAAGCCAACGCGCTTTTCAATAAAAGCCTGTCCCGTTTTAAACACTGTTAAGGACAATATTAGTAAATGTAAAAGATAGGAGCACTGTTCTAGTCAGTTCGCGGAGAATGTCAGTCCGCGGAGTAACCGGTTAGTTCACGGAGCTCCACCTTCCATGAATGAACCAGTCAGATCAGTGCTCTATGAACTGACTAGTGCTAATTGTGCTCAAACAAAAGTAACAATTACTCTGATTGCAAAGTAATGTATACATGAAATATGCGTAATTTATCGCTCTTTCACCTCCTGGTCTCCAATTTACCATATGTTGAATATTGATAGAATGGTTGTGAAAAAACACCGATTTTCAGCGATTTTAGCTGTGTGTATTAAAGCTGCAGAATCAATTTTCAAGATATTGTAAATCAAAGACAGCGAGATGAAAAAGCGATGAATTTTGCATATTTCATGTATACATCACTTTGCGATTGGACCAATACTTGCAGACTTAATTGGACTGACTTTTTGTCATTTTTGTCAAGTGCAGCTGAACAGAGAAAAGAAAAACTTTTTTTTCCCGATTTTCCCTGTATCACTCAGCAAAGTGACTGGTCAGCTCATGGAACGTGTAGGCTCTGCAAGCTGACCAGTCAGTACACGGAGCCCAGTTATTCCACGGGTCAACTGGTCACTCCATGGACTGACATATTGGAAATACGGAAGTATCTACATTTCTCTTATTAGTGTTTGTACCTTTTATTATATTACTCATTATTATTGAAGGTCATTGCGGATAAGGATAATGTGCTATATTAATATATGTTAATACTTTTGTTATCTTTTTACTAAAATGTCTAGAATGTTCCGATTAGAACTTGTCTAGAATCTTCTTTTTGGTTCCGTTGGATATGGGATTGATCAGCGCTTATTTTTATAGAACGCGCCTAGATTGTTCTGTTAGTTTCTTTACGGTTCTTGTGTATTCATATACAGTTGAAGAGTTTTTCTTTACTGTTTTAGGATATTGATCCACAACCATGGTCACAGACAATCACTTCTTATTTTATGTATACATAGATACTGTTTCTCCGGTTAGAGAACAGATCTTTAGACTTGCTCTGACATTGATAAAAATATCATAACATCTTCTCGATACCTTCCTCCTGCTTTATATGATCTTGTTTCGAATCTTGTTTTACTTCTCAACAATTAACATATTATTGCTTCGAATTCTCTTCTTTAGATTTTAAACAATCTATCTGTCCTTTCGCAGTATATTTTATTAGGTTATGTGTCCGGATGAGCGACACCGAGCCTGAATATCCAACACTACAGAGAAACCTTTTTGATACCGAAATTGAATGTGAAGAGTTACCCGAAAAATCCCCTACTACACCAACAAAACCCTGCGAAACACCTCATCCTCTCGATAAAGGAAAAATTGCTCCCGGCGGTTCTTTATCCACAGATGTGTTCTCCTTCTCTACACGAGTAGATAAAAAGACTCCCGTCAATGTTAAGCTTGATAGTATCGGCAAATGTATGGGACAGGATAACTATAGAACCTGGAGTGCCCCGATGAGCATAATCCTGAAAGGAATGAAGGTGTAAGAAGTGGTTGGAGATGGTGTGATCCCCTCAGAAGCAGCTGATGCAACAGAGGTCAATGCTTAGAACCATCTTTGCCATACTGCGTCGACCATATTTATACAGGGGGTCTCCCAAGCCATCTTGGAGAAGATTCTTGAGTTGGAGAAGCCCAACCTGATGTGGACCTGTCTTTGCACCGAATATTATAGAGATTCGGCTTATGCACTAGAGTCTCAGATAACGAATCTAGTCTCCCTTCCTACTCAATACTCCGGCAACAACTTGTCAGACTTTATATCCAAATTTGTGTCCCAGTGGCTCCAGCTTACAAAGATCTTGAAAGGATCCTCGGATTCGTATCGGACGACCTTTGCTGTGTTCCTAAACGAAGATAAGGCCAAACAAGATTCCTTGATGGGTTTTTGGTTTAAACACCATAAAAACATGATCGATAACCTTACAACTAAGGATAGTGTGTCATATGCTGATGTTAAGCAATGACTTATGGATATGGACACCTCCGAATCCAACGACAACACTGCCCTGTTTATTTCTAAGTCTTCCGGCAATAAAAAGAAGGGAAAGAAGCCGTCTGGAAAAGGTACTTCAGATTCTTCCTCACCAAAGTCTAAGACCTGTACTTGGGGTAAAAAAACATCATCCGGGGAAATCCGAAGGACATATCTGGAATGGATGTTTTCGCCTACAGAGGCTGAACAAGGAGAAGAAGGAAAAGGAAAGAGAGAAAGATGAAGAGGCAAACATTACAACAGAGATTAAGGTAAGAAACAAATCCATCCACTCTGTCACAGCCTGTACCTCACCCATGACCCCTTATGCAGGACGTCCCCTTAACTATACAAAGTGTTCCAGATTTGTGAAATCCAGTTCACAGGAAGGTATGGAGATTGTTAGCAAGGGTGATGTGATTATGGAATGTGTTCTTAGGGATGGATCAGTTTCTTCTTTCCGTGTTTGTGATGTTTTGCATGTTTCTAAGTCAGGTCAGCCTCTGATTTCTTGGAGAAAGTTACGAACAAAGGGATATTCTGAGTTTGGAGAGGGGGATTATATTTCTATTAATGAAGGGAAAAAAGTTATGTTTGAAGCTGTTTTTGATGGAAATTTGTTTAAAATTCCTGATATTTTACATTCGGCCCTTATGACTTATAACTTCTGGAATCAGGCTCTCGGACAATTGGCACCATCATCGATGGATAAAGCATTGCAGTTATTTTCCGACGCCAATATCCCAGCAAAACCAAAGGACTTCGTCTGCGACTTCTGTGTCAAAAGCTAAATGACAAGGAAATCTCGACCTTCTACGTCAAGTGTTACGGGGGTATTAAGCCACATTTCAATAAAACACTTTATTAACTTAAATACAGCCGCCTAACTAAACTTCTTTTTCTTTCCTCATCTTATCCTAAGACTCAACCTCTTGTCCTTATACAAGAGCTCCCTCTAAAAACAATCCCCGTTTTCCTCTTGATCGTGTATAAGGTGCGTATCGATATGTTCCTCGAAAGGCAGTAGACCCTCGTTTACAAATCGACAGACGTCGTATGTAATGCCAAGAATCTCGGCCGAGTGTAAGGTCCAGTATTTACCAGAAGTATTCCTGGTTTCCTCGTGAAAAAGAAACAACTCTCCTAACTGTTGGACGAGATGATCGTGCGCAGTGCGTCTCTTCAACGTCTTCAAAGTATACATATATCAAAAAGTCACTTGTATGAAGTAGTGAGGTAATGGTGAAGTTTGTATGTAGAAATCTTAATAATATTTTAAGGTGTTCTTCGCTGGTAATTGTCTGACTGTGGATTGCTGCTAGAGGTTGGTTCTCTTCATTGTCGGGGAGACAATGCGAGTCTTTTATAGTCTTTTCGCTGGCTCAAGTTTGGCCGCTACTTTCATGACTATGACTACTGAGTTTGCTTGGTAGCTTATCTCGGGAGACCGTCCCGAGACTCACCACGAGTTCCCTTTGGTTATCGTGTGCATGCGCGACTTTCCGTCATCGTCGCATGATATCAAACGCACTTAGCGTCGACTCGTAACTTCAACTTAGACATCTTGCTTATCGTTCGTTCAGTAGTTGGAACGCTGACGTCAACGTGGACTGATCAGCGCTTTATCGCATCGTAGTAATATCGCATGGATATTAATGCCTCACCATACCAATTTGGCTATTCGGCAATGCTTCAGAGATTTATGTCGGCGACCAACCGATACTCTGCCAATGTAGATTATGACACCCTCTCGGGTTGCGATGCATACTAACTCAAAAGTTATGAGCAGGGTCGCTTCAGGCCTCTTATCTTCAGCCATAGCCAATAATCCGTCACGCACTACGAGCTTAGGATCCGGACTTCCGTGATCCGGGGAGTGCGCGCATTATTCCCTATCTCTGAGAAATAGGGTGCGACGATCCCTCTTAATCGCTCATTGTATGACGCGTGCTGCACACCCGACTTTCCGTCGTCATGATGTGTTGTCCCGCTATCAAAGGTTGAGTAGGTGTAATTAATTATCATGCGCACCGCTGATGGTTTTTCACATCCCGGTCAAGGTGTCATGACAGCATCATCTTGCGAATCCGCTTGATAAGAATGCTCTTATCAAATCATTACATACGGCTCAGATGTAACCCCGCTAAAGGCCGTCTGACTGATCACATGTGCTTGATACGCAAGAAGGTGTTTTGCTTCGTGACTAATGGTATCCACTTCCGAATGGTAGTCACGTGTACTTGCTTCAGTCATCATGTATCATTACCGCTATCAGGGGACAACCCCTAACATCAAGAAACGAAATGAGTAAATTGGATCTTGTTCATTCCGACTAGAGTGGACCCTTTCTGGTTCCATCATATGGTAATTCCCTTTACAATCTTACTCTAATCGATGACACTACAGGGGTTGCGTGGGTTCGATTTATGAAACAGAAATCAGAAACGACTAAGGTTATTAAAGATTTTGATGCAGAAATGGAACTTCAAAACCACAAAACTCCAAAGGCGTTTCGAACGGATAATGGTGGGGAATATGTTACCAAGGAATTGAAAGGGTTCTTTGAGTCAAGGGGAATTATACATGAGTTTGCTCCTCCTTATTCTCATCAGTCAAATGGAGTTGCAGAATGTCTTAATCGAACTATAGGAGAAGCACTAAGAGCTATTCTTGAGAGTGCAGTTACTTATGATAAGAAGTTATGGGCTGAGGCAGTGTAAACCTCAGTATATATAAAAAATCGTCAACCTCATTCAGCACTAAAGGATCTAACTCCTTATGAGGCATTTTATGGCTCGAAGCCATCGATCCAGCACCTTCAACCCTTCGGCGGAGAAAGTTATATCCACGTACCTTATCAGAAATGAAAGGACCGAAAGAAACTCTCTCCAAGGGCACAAAGCGCTGTTTTTACCGGATACACCAATACCATTAATCATTATACAGCATTCTTACCTGATATGAAAAAGACCATCGTATTGGCAGACATTTTCTTCCCCCCTCTCAAAACAGAAGCGGCTTTGATGTTGATACCTCGATCTATTCAACATCTCACTCCCTTAAAACATCTCTTGATTATTCCTATACTAATAAAGGAGTATCATCCGATAATTTGATAAGACAATGGATGAGAGAAAATCATCAAGATGCTGATAATATGTTTGTCAATGGACATGAGTCTATACGTCAAGTATTGTTAGCACATTGTAAGGATGGAAACAGAGTCAAATATCATGGGGCTCCCTATTGGGTTTACAACGATAACGATAAGGCTTACTGTGAAAACCTATCCGATCAACCTGTCAAAGACGATATAGAATGTTTCGAAGGTTCAGTACAAACAGCAATTCCTGACAATCACTTCTTTGAAGAAGAACATCAAAATCCAGACCAACGATCTCAACTTCCGTTGGGCTCTGTCGATCTTCCTCTTCCACGACCTATGACGCCACCATCAATTCCATTTGGTCAGGTTGTCACATGTGCTGGAAGAATGGTGAATCCCCCTGAACACTATGGTTTTGAGAACCAGGGTCCCGAAGTTACCATGCGTGATACGCCTCCTTGACCTCCTACACCAGAAAATCAACCTCTGGATGGACTGGAGGGAAGTCAGTGGGCTAATGTATGTGTGCTTTTAATAGATGAACCAAAGTCTTACCAACAGGCCAAAGTGTCACCACAATGGTCAGATTGGAAGAAGGCAATGGATGACGAATTAAAGTCACTTAAGGAAAATGATGTTTGGGATGTAATCCCTAAACCAGTCGGAAGGAAAATTGTTGCGAGTTGCTGGGTATTTCAAGCCAAAGGAAATGCTCAAGGAGAAGTCAAACATTATAAGGCACGGTTAGTTGCTAAACGGTTTTCACCAACCTTAGGCCAGGATCACAATGAAATATTCGCCCCTGTTGTTCGTTACAATTCTCTGAGACTTTCATCGGCTATATCGGCATGTAAAGGATGGCGACCTAGGCAACTAGACGTCAAAATTGCATTCCTATATGGGATTTTGAAGGAAGAAGTTTATATGGATTTACCGGAAGGCAGCCAGTTAGATGGAATAGTTGCAAGATTAAAGAGGTGTATTTATGGATTGAAACAATCTCCAAGGGAATGGTACTACCAGTTAGTAGAATACCTAGGACCTTTCGGATTTGTTATCACTGCTTGGAATCACTGTGTTCCCGTTCACGAATCAGGGAACCCGTTTTTAGCTATATATGTGGACGACATTACCTTGTTTAGAGCTGCTGGAGAGCTTAAGGAGCAAACCATTGACGTGTTGAAGACTAGGTTTAAGGTCAACGATATGGGCAAGCGTAATTGGCTGCTGGGAATCCAAATAACCTTTACCGAAGATGGAATCACTCTTTCTCAGACGACATTCATCGATATCGTTCTGAACCGTTTTTCGATGCAAGATTGTAAACCTGTCTTGACACCTATCGACCCTAGCCATCGGGTGAAGGCTGTTGAGGTCGATGAACAGTGTACCGATACAACTGCATTTCAACAAATAATCAGATCTTTGATGTATTCAGTTACTGGAACAAGACCTGATCTAGCTTATACCATCTCCCACCTCTCGCAATTTAATGCATCTCCCTGAATTCTGCACCTGACCACAGCCAAACGAGTACTTTGATATATCCAAGGAACGAAGGATAAACACCTTTTCTTTCCCTGGAATAATCAACTGCAAATGACTGTGTATATGGATGCATCTTATGGCAATTGTTTAGACACTAGACCAAGCTTCTCGGGATTAATTTTTCAACTTGGAAATGCTACTATCTCCTGGAGATGTCAAAAACAGCAGTCCGTTGCTACCTCTGCTTGTGAGGCTGAGTATATGGCATAGTAACCCCGGGAGATTCACCCTAAGTCCTGATCAATAAAAGCCCCTGATGACTTCCGGACTGATACAGAGAAGAATGATTAAACCTTCACTCAGGATGTGTATAAAGATTACCACCCCAAGGAACAAGGTAACCTTTCCTTTCTCTGCTTCCGAAAGATAGTATCGACGTAAGAGTATCATCTTACGCTATCAGTATCATAACCGGAGCACACGATTCAAGAGTATCCTACTCAAGAGTTCTTCTGGACTAACACACTATTGTGTCAGCCCTCAGACTCCCTTCAAATTCAAGAGTATCGGCCCAGCAACCGGCACGTATACCCAAGGCCTGGCTGTCCTCAAGTGCAATGAATCCAAGTATCGACTTGTCTTATAAGGAACAGCAAAGTAGTTTCGCCTCAGCAGAAGGAGTAGTGCCGACTCAAGAGTATACTTCAAACCTCCATGTTATCGGGCTGGTTCTTCAGACCCAAAAGTATCGTCTTGCTCTCTTCCCAATCAACGACTTGCTTCGATGAAGGTAAAAAGAGTAACCAAGTATAAAGAGTGATGGGGTTTATCCGTAATATAGAACTGAAGATGAACGTACACCTCTGGACTTTATCAGAGAAGTATCCTCATTGACTTCGATACAGAACTAATAGATCATATACGGGTATAAAGTTAAGGCTTAACCTCCAGGTCGAGAAGGTCAATAGGTATCCATTGATAGTCTGAACGTAGATTGTATGTTCGATAGAACTGTTATCCAGGTCCTTCCTGCATGTCGGTATCGCTGATATATATCAGGCAATCCACACCCTTAACAATCGTAAGACTGCCAAAGCCTGTTTCGGAGTTCTCATATGTAACTGCCTTTGTCATCCTTGTCCTCTACCATTGATGGTCAAGGTCTAACTCTCTGGAGAATTAACTACGTCATCAAGGTATTAAGCTCGGAATGTAATACTATTGCTATTGGCGATACCTCGTATGAATACGAGCTTATCTGAAGCCAATTATCAACAAATCGGTTAGTGTCACCAAGAGCCAGTGAGAGTGCCCTCTCATATACCCACCAGGTACATAACAGTTTAATGATTGCGGCAAATGACAGAACCCTCAATTTGACGACGTCTAATTGGAGCCAAATATACAGTATTCTGCAACTAAGCAGTTTTGCCATATATTGAATGGAGAGCATCCCGCCCCACTCAGGACATATGTTCATAAGTCCCATTCGTCCCAGACCAAGAATGTGTGGTCATAATAAGGGTTGATTCATATAAGTCCATTCGGTCGACAGGGCTCCGATACATCAATCATTGGTTATTGACTTATCTCGTATATGTCTCTGCATATCTCGAGATGTCATAATGAGTTGATGTTGACGACACCTCATCTCCCTAGGACTAAACCATTGGAGCATGAGAGAATAGTCATTTGTTCGGCATCTAGGAATAAGGTTTCCTACCGATACGGAATAGCCATTGACATTAGAGATTATCCGACCAATACGGACTGAAAGACAATACACATCTTATTTGCACTCAGCTCAATCGCTGTCGTTGGTCTATTAATATGAAGGTAGGGTAATGTGGATATTGCCAATAGGTGAACAAATCCAGAACGTTGATCAAATTAGGAAATCCGAGTGATAATTCATGAGTTCGGATTATGTATCCATATTTGGACTATCAAGTGATCCTGTATGATCCCGGATGTATACCAGTAACACCAAAGTCGTAACAGGCATTGGCTATGACGAAAAAACATCATCTCTGGTTGAAGTGTGGATTACAACAGTTATTGAAGATAGATATACCGACTGCTCTCTTTTGCAACAGCAATGCCACTATTGATGTTGCATATAATCCAAAACTTACCGACCGATCAAAACATATCGATGTGGCATATCACTTTACTCGAGAACAAACTGATCAAGGGAATATGTCAGTTATGTTTGTATCTTCAGAGGAAAATTTGGAAGATTTATGTACAAAGGGAATGACGAGATATGTGAATGACCACTTATGCTCAAAAATATTTGGATCAAAGTGAGAAGGGGTATTGGAAATACGGAAGTATCTACATTTCTCTTATTAGTGTTTGTACCTTTTATTATATTACTCATTATTATGGAAGGTTATTGCGGATAAGGATAATATGCTATATTAATATATGTTAATACTTTTGTTATCTTTTTACTAGGATGTCTAGAATGTTCCGGTTAGAACTTGTCTAGAATCTTCTTTTTGGTTCCGTTGGATATGGGATTTATCAGCGCTTATTTTTATAGAACGCACCTAGATTGTTCTGTTAGTTTCTTTATGGTTCTTATGTATTTATGTACGATTGAAGAGTTTTTCTTTACTGTTGTAGGATATTGATCCGCGACCGTGGTCACGGACAATCACTCCTTATTTCATGTATATATAGATACTGTTTCTCTGGTTAGAGAACAGATCTTTAGACTTGCTCTGATATTGATAAGAATATAATAACATCTTCTCGATACCTTCCTCCTGCTTTATATGATATTGTTTCAAATCTTGTTTTACTTCTTAACAATTATTATATTATTGCTTCGAATTCTCTTCTTTAGATTTTAACCAATCTATCTGTCCTTTTGCACTATATTTTATTATGACATACTCCGTGAATTGACTAGAACAGATGGTATTGATTATCTGGAAGCCTCGTCCACCAAATAACACCGCGCATGCGGACCCTAGTTGGCGGTGGTTGATGCCGTATTTGTTGAGGCCAAACCCCTCGAGCATTCTTTGACGGAGGTATTCGAGATTTTTCATATCCTTCAGCGGTCACACCACAATCCCCGGGAATGTCAGGATTTAGTCTCGCTTGCAAGACACTGCCAACCTCGCCACGCGCAAACACGGTTGCGAGCAAGGCGAACTCGGGGAACCTGAGCAGTAAGAGTTGCAAGCATGGGAGCCCTTGAATAAGCTCATAGATCGGTGTGCAATATAGGTTCAGCAGGCCACAAAGAGCCATGTTGGGGGTCCATACGTCAATAGCAAATCCTTATGACTGCTTCGCATAGTATCCAATAGAATAACAGGTAACGTATTTGACGGTGTAACCGCCCATGACCAGGTAACCGACCAAGGCCACACAGCTCCAATGTAACACCAATAATACAACTGATAGAGCCTACAACACCCTGTAATCAATCCAGATTGATTTGCAACCATGATACCCCTTAATCCATAGTATAGAACATCCCAAGCAGATGTTCCGCATCACTAGATGCAGTTATATGTATGATATCTAGATGTAGTTATTGTTAATCTAATTACTATGGCACTCAAATCAGGATCCCCAGGGAATCTTATCCCCCAATTTTCATTCAGATACATAATAGAGATACATTATGGAGGTACATTATAGACACATTCCTGTGATACATATCAGGTGAGGATCCGCCAGATACATTAAGAAATGTAGGATGTCACTAAGATACATTTTAGATACATATATTTCTATATGGGTGGGGTACAAGACTGATATATTAATAAGATCCATTTTTGGGTTTCTGAGAAGAACAGAATATAAAAAGGTCAGGAGAGTCTCGCCAGTGATCTCTCCCAGTGAGCCTAGAGCCCGAGAAGCCGACAATGCGTGGGTAGCACCTGCTCTTAGAATCACAAAATATATTACTGTTGAAGCTCATGTTGGCTCGTCTCTATTATTTGAATAAGCTTCATAATTACCCCCCAAAGATCTCCGCCTACTATTAATCACGACCACCACTCCAGCTTCTAATACCAGTCACTCCCGAAAGTTGAAGGACCTACGATAGATTCTCAGCCTCCTTTTCTATAACACTTCCACTGCAGCGGGGGTTGAGGTACGAACCTAGATAGCATGCGCTGTTGCATGAAGATTGTAATTCTTGCCTTACGGTTGCAAGTAAATTCTGAGAAATAGGTATTCTTGATTCCAGTGAATTTTGAATAACATACAAGGCTGAACCACCAGGACTAGCCCACCGAGTAGGTCGTGTGTTTACATTTATCAGCAACTGGCATACTATATTACAATCTGGTATCACGAGCTGGTATCAAGATTTTTTCGACCCTCCCGTCTATCGGACGAAAGATTCCCACCACCGCCAACGCGCATGAGGAGTAACACACACCTTCAGCAACACACCTCACCGTCTGGTTTTGCCAAGCTTTCCCCTCTCTGGGGGGGAGCGGGGTTTTATTTTGGCTTCATTTTCGCATTCCTGTGCATGTCCGCTCGTTTCCCCTCCGGCAAGTGAGTGTATCTCGTCGATTACAATGCTTGATACCACTACAGTATGAATAAAACAAACAAAAATGCTTGATACCACTCAGCATCGACGCCGACCGGTAGTCACTTCGGTGCAACTCGCCTTTTCGGACGTTTCACGCCATTATACGACGCTTTTGACATGCCAGTGAGCATACGGTTTTAGGGTATGAAAGCACAGTGAGTTCAATGAAGAGAGTCTCTGAGGACAGCATGCTCTACCCAAGCACTTCGAACGGCTACGATAGATTAGACCCGCTTCTCGAACACTGCGAGCACGAGTACAAGTTTGGCCTGGTACCTTCCGCCCACACACCAGCTTACAGCCCAATGATGATCAGGGCGCCGTGAATGACCGAGGGAGATTTGCAGACCCGGACCTACGAATCCTGCCTGCTTTGGTTTTGGCGGTTGGGGTATTCTACTGCGATCATATCATATGAAGCCCTGGAGGGCGACAGCAAGGGACTTCAACGGGGCTTCAACTAATCGGGGCAAGCAGGTTTAAGGAATGGGGGTCAATTAGTTTATTTCTTTCGAGGGGAACCGGGAGGCGGTCCGGAGTAGTAAGGCTGTTTCGGGGGAGCCGGGTAGAGACGGCGGGGGGACGGCAAAGTGCCCAGAGGTTGCAAGAAATACATATAGGTCATGATCAGTAATGGTCGAATACAGTATGATTCAAACAAACAAACAAAACTCGCATGAGGAGTAGAAGCGTAAGAACCAAGTATTGTTTATATAAGAAAGTTCATCGTAACCTAAACATAGCATAAATAAGGTGTAGTGATTCCATGAGCCCGATTGAGTTGAGCCTTGGTAGAAACTCGAGTCAGCTCGGCTCATATAGAGTCAGGCTGGAGGAGGGTTGCAATATTCAGCCGCTCGATATAGAGGCTCGAGCCTAGTACGGAAGTGCAAGTGATCCAGTTAAATATACCCGTGGACTTGCAGAAGAATGCTGCGTCGTCCTACTAGGTGCCTACCGTTTGTGGCGATGTTTTAAAGTGATTACTATAATGACCACACAGGGTTGGTGGCGGCGTTGCCGCCGATAGGATGTGAACTTCGCGGTGCTCAGGAGTTAATATGAAGATTTAGTTAGCACACTTGAGCGGTCGACAAAGAAGTTCACAGTTCTCAAGTAAAGAAGTAGAAAGAATTGGAGCACATTTGTTCATCGCTCCGGTTTCTCAGTCGCTGCGTGGCCTCATTCTCACAACCTACAGCGACTCGCGCAGGTGCGAATGCTGCGCATCCGTTCTGTTTTTACCTTTCACGCTCCCTCTAGCTGTCATTCTGCAGTCTCCACTAGCACCCTTGTCCTATCTTCTCAGAGTGCATTCTCCCTAATGCAACGAAACGCCACATGGCACTAATGCACGAGTCCAACGAAAATCACGATGGTGGAAGACCCCGATGGTGTTGCGGACGACGCCACAGAAACTAGGGGTTGAGGGTAGTGAAGGGGCCTACAGCTTTACTTTGTTTTCCTTTTTGGTTTCATTAGAGACGGAGCCCAGTTACTCCGCGGGTTGACCGGTCACTCTGCGGACTGGCAAATGGATGGGGGCGTAAAAAACTGCGTCAAAGCTTATCGCTCACCGGACGTTACCCCGCCTTCGAAACAATAGTTAACCGCTTCCGGCGAACAGCTTCCGCTCTGAACCGAAATTTCACGGAGTGTGGTACACCGTAGCGAAAATACAAAATCCTTCACTCAGCCAAAATGACTTCCTGTCTGTCCAAGTCGCACGTTCCCCAACTACTACTACCCTCATCCCTATAATCTTCCACCCTCGGAACCCACACGACACTGTCACAACCATTGCGTATTATCAACTTCCAGTCTCGTTTAGTGTGAACCACGGAATGAAAACGGGACGGGATTACCGTCCAAAAACCGTCCCGTGCAAGACGGTATTTCTCGCGGTCCGTCGAAAACACGATATGCGGACGGGATTGTTTCTACCGGTCAAAAATCACGAAAACGGTCGCCGAGTAAGAACAGCTGCCTCGAATCAAGATCGGATACGCGGGGCTAATAGAGCCCATTGCGTGGATCATTTGACGTCTACCAAGCTTCCTTATCGGACAAATATTCATGAAGTTGGCATGGGTGAATGGTTGGCGCATCATTCGTTTTGCTGATTTGACACGGAATGACACGGAATCCCGTCCAATACCGCCTGGGATGCCGCATTTTTGGTATCCCAAATCCCGTTCATGGGTGGGATGATTGAGCATGAATCCCGTCCCGTTACCATCCCGTGATTTTCACTTGTCTCGTTCATACCCCCAACGATCAATTTCCCTTCGGTGGTGTTCTGTTGAGCTCTTCGCCACTTGTCTTCGTCGGACGGAGATGATATATGGTATCAAGTTGATGCGACCACAATTGCTTGCACCTCGGACTTTGCGATTACTCCGAACGGCACGACGGGTCTACGCTACTTTGTTCTAGAGTACTCGAACGGATTCCTTCATCGGAGCGAAGGGCCGTACTTTTCTTTAGGAGAAGGCGGCTCGGAGTTGGCGGTGCGGACCGTACGATTACTCGAACAACGCGGCGATTTTACACTACCTCGATAAGACTCGGAACGGGACACTTCATCGGGGCGAAAGCCGTACTTCTCTTTGGGGGCTCAGAGTTGGCGATACATCTCCAGACAGTGCTCAGCGAATCGGGACGCGCTATTCGTTCCTCTCCGTTCTTGTCAGCTGCTAGATGGCTTTCCACAAGAAGAAGCGACGCACGGAAGCCTTCGATGCCGCCTCGAGGCGTAAGAAATCCCGCCGCGAATACTGGGGCACCGTGTACGGCTGTAGGATTGATGAGCACGGACAAAATATAAAAATCAACACATTGCAGGAACACCGCAGGACTCTCTGTGGCGATGCCTTTGTGATTACATCAACTGTATTCAATGTCAGGTGGAAGCATTATCGTCATCACCGAACAACGAATCATCATTATCACGGAGCGACGACGATGATACAAGTCGTATCATGCCACATCCCCTGTAGATTCTTCAAGGACGCGCTTATCGTCTCCTCTATGTCGATTTCTACAGGAAGTTTCCAACTGACAAAAAAGAGTATGAACGCCCATTCGCGTTCGATTCTGAACCGCACTAGACCAATAGTAAACCTACACACCGAGATATGGACAGGTTGCTACGTCTAGTCCCTGTAAGAGATATTGGCCGCAAACGGTCAGACAAACTCTTACAACAGCTGGTGGCGGAGCGTAGTGCCTCAGGAGTAGAACCTGATCATGTATTCTGGTACTTCGAACGAGGCATGGACATACAACCGCCAAAAGCAATGCACAAAAAGTATCCCTTCGCGCTTCCGGATGCTGTAACAGCAACAAGCTGTATGTGCACATACAATGCGACGGGGCGCCACTCATTCGCAGATATGCGCGTCGACGATAGCTGTGCGGTATTAGCTCAGCCGTTGGGAAGCGTCAAGGTCTGGATTGCTTTTCGACCGGAAAAGCTGGGAAAGCGAGCTTTGAAACGGGATGACGAGTTCTATAAGAGTCTGGTCAAGACGATGATGTGGGAGAGCGGGGCCCCTTGTGAGGGTTCCATACCAGACACTGAAAAATCAACGGTCAACCCCACAAAATCCTCGGCAAAATGGCCTCCACACATTGTTCGTGGTCACGGTCCAGTCACTTACTCTCAGTTCACGCAAGCCAAACTCCCTGAAAACGGCATCTATATTGCATGCACAGAGGATAATCAAGGTTTATATCTCCCACCCGGATATAAACACATTGTTTATACCCTGCGCGGAGAAGGAGAAGACGAAGAAGCAGAAGGAGAAGAAGAAGGAGAAGGAGGTGTTAGTACACTACCACAGGAGTAAGAAGTTAGTTGGGAAGTGGAACCAACTTGCGAAGAAGGTTGCTAAGTGGACGGGGAAGGATCCGCCGCCTTTGCTCGTGTTGCAAGAGCTGAAAAATACGAAGCCGAGAATGGTTGTAAAGAGGGCCATTAACGTTTCAGCCTCGCGATATATGACGAGAAGTAGAAGTTTAGTTTAGATATGCGAATACTCGATATGACTGGCCAGAGAACTGGTTAAGTGGGAGCGGTAGGAGTAGCGGGCACGAGAAAAACAGTGTTGGGGCTCAAATAAGCTTTCGCTTACCCCCGCCGTATCCTAGCGCGATCAAGCTAGGAAGGAGACTCACCCACCTTGAGATTAAAATCTCCAAGAGCGTTTGGCACTCCGATGAACATCATATTCCCAACCTTATGATATCTTGGCGGTTTCTTTCGTTAGGGGTTTGATGGGGCTCGCAACTTTGCTTTTGTTTCTTTATGTTACAAGGGCAGCGGGGAGGAAATATGTTAGGTATGGCCGCAAGCAGCCGAATGCAATATGATTACAAACAAACAAACCTTATGATATCTACAACAAGCACTTAAACCACCGGAAAATGTTCCCTTATGTTCAACCGCAACCAGCATTCCATCAGTATTCAATTCTAGTCATTCCTAAATGTTGAAAAACCTCTGCTCAAACTTATTGATGTCATTAGTATCGTCCTCAGCGGAAGTTGGGACGACAGACGCCAATGCTACCCGGCGCTGTCAGGGGTGATGTGTGAATGTAAGTTACTTCCTTGCATAACTGCAAAAGAGCGAGCGCACTCTGCACATATGTTGTGTCGAGCATCAAGGTTCTTACGAGGTTTGGAGTGTGGTAGTTTTATATCGATACCGAATACTCCAAGAGTGGAATAAAACTTCTCTTGCCATACCCTCTTGAAGCGTGACGTAAAACCCTCGGTACAACACTCTGAGAAATCTAGATACAGATAAAGAGCGCTAGATGACATGGTGATGAAAACAGGAGGATACATAACTGGGTACTTGATATTCTAACAGATCTATTGACACCCGCCTTGTCCCCAAACCGTCAATTTACAGTCACTCTCCAAAGGACCAAACATAATGGAAATATTTAAGAAATGTTCCGGTTGTTGCCCGATTTCCTGTGTGCCGGTGCAGTGCTGTGGTCAGCTTTTTGTGCGTTTCCAACCAGCAGATGATTAGACGACCGATCCTGCTGTTTGCACATTCGGTTTGACTAACTCTCTCATTATTTTGTCCCGTAAAGAAATGATAAAAAGCCGCCCCTATAAACCAGATGAGTCTTTGACACTACTTTAATTTCAACCTGTGGAATTGCAATATTTCTATTATTTAGGCACATCTCTAAGATTTGACTAGCACGAATTGACTATGACTATCCGGAGACACGGCGATTGATATAGTTTAAAGTAGAGCTAGAGAAGCTTGATTGTATTCCATCTAAGAGGGCTATAAGGCTATATATATATATGAGAGTACAAGTACGAATGCGTGCGTACGCATCTATGTATAGACCCTTCAGGCGGACACCAATCTCCAGTCATACGAGACTCGCCTCCGGCCATACCAGACTCATCTCCAGCCATGAGAAGGCAGAGACCTATCATGCAATAGATACTGTTACAGATGTACATGAGTCGGTGCCCTAGGGTTCGTGACTGCTCTTTTAGACTTCACACTCTACTCATTTCCTCCCTACTATCTTGGACTATTAGACCTGTACATAGTTATCACACCATAGTCAATGCACACGGTTCTCCCCATATCGTAACAGATACCGTATCTCTGGTGAGAGTGATAAATCATGACGTAAACTTGACAGTGGTGACTTTGCGAAAACCACAATACCAGCCATTCCGGTGTCTCAAAGAAATCGCCAATTGTGATTTGGGGTATTAACACACGATTAGTACTAATTCCTGGGGTCTCTGATATATGCCGTTTCACCAGAATGGATCGGAACGTTGCGATATATTTACATCGCAAGCGTCTCCTGCATAGAACCGTAGCCGCCACAAAAGCAGGTCTCCACGGATTGTGGTACCCGCTATGACCCCGGAGAAACCCAAAATATTCCTACAGATATAATTCCAGCTATCCTATTCCCAGAACCACAACTGCACAGCCACGCTTTTTATCACAATCTCCATCGATACTATCGGCTTCGCCGTTGAACCAATCGATACCAGGTGCATTACCTAAACCAATGTTGGTACGACTCCTTTGCAGTTTTACCTCACAGGTTTGTGCTTTTCGTTATATTTTCGTAGAGAGTGTCGATCATTCGTATTCGTTCCCAACCACTTGTGTTACAGCTGTACATGAGTCGGAGCCCTCGGGTTCGTGACTGCTCTTTTAGACTTCACACTCTACTCTTTTCTTCCCTACTATCTTGGATCTTTAGACCTGCACCTAACCATCGTACCATAGTCAATGCACACGGTTCTCCCCATATCGTAACAACTTGCAGAACCAAAGAATGGAGTGACTGCCCATGATACTATTGCCCGCCATTGCCGTGATTTCATTGTCGCAAGTGAAATTGCTCGGATAATCACCGCCCCACCTTTTCTTTTCGGTACCTTGTTGTTACATATGTAAGATCTGAGACGTGTTACAGACCTAATACAAATTTACTGTGATCATGGCCGGGGCTGTTAGTAAGGCACACAAATCTCCTGAATATATCTTGAGTCTTTCTTTTCTTTTCTTCTGTCCTCTCTCCGTATCTTAACTCTATACGCGCACACGGATCTCCCCTAAATATTCGCAACACTTGATGCGTCTGGTAGACCGAGTGAGACGTCATGATACACCCCTGCAGCTCAATCCATTGGATTAATTTAGTAGTCTTGTGCGTAAAGACGCAAGGTTCTGTATTTCAGCAGATACGGCCATCTCCTATCTTACTCCTCTTGTTCGTGCCCCGAAACATCTCGAGCCGCCCCCCATGTAGATCTCTTTATCCCATACTCCTGCACGCTCAGATTCAAACTTCTGAATTAGGCATGGGAGACAGTTGGACAACACAATTACCCTCGGTTCTACATCGCTGCGGGCGACAGAGATTCATCTTGCCATCTTACCCAAGTCATTTTTAATTCGTCAATAGCTATCCAGGTAAGTGTAGTGCAGGGAAGGAAATACCGCCCCGTCGATCGGATGTTGAGTAATCCTGGTCCTTTGTGGCTTTACCAGCCGTCCGAATAATCAATGCCGTATTGACGGCTGTGCTTGCAGAATGGAGGAGTTAGTACCAAAACATTGCAGTCTGCTGGAGGCGCGCTAAACTTATCTTTAAGCTAATTAAGAACATATTAATACGCTGAGCATTAATCCCAAAACAAGGACTCCATCTACAGCTTGCAGGTCCTTTCTGACAGTGATCACTGTTTCTCTTTGGATGGAGGTAAAGAAACTTACTGCAGTACTCGGTACAAATGGATAGCATGGCAAATGGCAATACGTGGTAAGCGCCGTGCCCATGTTCCGGTAATTCTTGGCAAATATTTCTTGTTACGAGTCAAAAATAGACAACTCTCACCGGGTACAACCGATTTACGAGATTTCAACCTTGCGCGGTATCTGGTAAAGCAGCAAATGTACCTCTGTTCGGTATCTTGTTGCAGGGTAGCCTTTCCTCCAAATTTCAATTTTAGATTAACTAGCTTCAAATTCAGCAATAGCTATTTATGCTCTCGCAGCTCAAGTATCTCTACAAGCTAGATAATTGTACTGCTTCCTTAATCGAGCTAAATATATTGGTTAGCATTATACGGTACTTAAGGGTTAAGTCAGCATATTTCACAGCTTTACAATAGCGCGCAGCCAAAAGGCACTAATCGCTCCTTCATATACCCTGGGTCTCCTTAACAAGTTCCAAGCTAGTTGGGGTTCCCTGTGTTGGAGGCAGTGCATGATTGCTAATAATAGTACTACGCTAATTTAGTGTGCGAACTATATTGTTGCCTAGTTAGCCTTACGCATCTGGACACCCTTGTTGTTGCTCACGTTTGGCTGGGAATTCTGCGTCAATTCCGAGTCATGCAGGAAACGTTAAATGTTGTACAAAACAGGGCAACGGAAGAGAGTGCTGCAGCTACGAGCAGCAGGGGGGTTTGGAGAACTAGGGTAACTTCTTGCAATATTAAGGACTCCATAACACGTTCCCTTTTACACTTATCCTGAGTATCATCGATCCTTCTCGTTTCAACTTGCCTAATGTCGAGTGCTCCCTGGACACGAATACCCTCCAGCGACGAATCTCTCACGCTATGGCAGGGTGAAAGTGAACTTTCATCCGAAGACCCAATCCCTCTCAAAAAGTAGGTTGGAACCATATTCCCCACGCAAAGTGCGGGGTTGCGCGGTATCCTAATTCATGGCATAGCATGCACAGTCGTGGCGTATCGTCAGCTCATGCGAGAGCACCACTGCTCCACACAGAACCTCCCGGTTCCTTCATCATCACAGCTATACGCAGACCGAGCACTTGGATTAGCGATATCTTCGGTCCAAAACTCAGATTGACCGGCTGGCGCATGGGTGTCTTTGGGTCGCTGATCAGCATAACGCTGGTATTACTCATCAACCTCGTCGCCACAATCTGGGCCATCATCAATCACCCTGTGGAAAGAGGTATCGGAACATTCTTTTCAGGTCCATGTGAGGACGTAAAGAAAATGTCGACTTGGATACACTTCGGCATAAATGCACTGGGCACACTTGCTCTTTCCGGCAGCAATTACACCCAGCAGGTTCTGATGAGGTATTTCCTAAAGTACTTAATGATGCCTATGGATGTCTAATTTCAGCAAGCCCCACTCGAGATGATATCAACAAGGAGCACAATGCCGGGCGATGGCTCGATATTGGCGTGCCGAGCATTAGGAACATGATCGCTGGGAAAAACACTAGGCGAGTTGTGTGGTGGTGGTGTATTGGGTTATCTTCAGTCCCTCTACATTTATTGTATATACTCAACGGCACCTAGTGTCCCAGCTGAAGACTGACATCATGGTAGGTTTAATTCTGCTGTATTTTCTACGTTATCCGCGAATGCATACGCAATCGCCGTCACGCCTGGAAATATCTTCAGCTCTGCTCCTGCGCTGCCTGTGGTTGCTGAGACCTGGCGCTATTTCACACACTACACCGAACCCTCAAATTTTACACTGTCAAGTAACCACACGCCGACACCATTAACAGATAGATATTTATCACTGTTAAACAGCTATACGTCGTTGTACACTCAAACCTTGGCATTAAATAACCGCACGTTTGCGTCGTTGGATCAATACAATTCGTCGGTGGAGAACTTTGAGTCGTACGTGCAAGCTCAGAACATAACAGATCTAATGATAAAGGATTTGGCATTTGCGGTAAAGATAGATCGCTTGATAACCGAATACAACTACGTGCTGCAGGATGCAGAAACGCATCTCCGGCAAAGCCGGATGTGGCAGGCCTTAATCAATAACGCTCGAATGTCAGCGGCGCTTCCTGAAGTTAAGAGAAACTGGACACAACTCACAATACAGGATTGCGTCAACACTTATAATACCAATTTTCTCTCAAAAAATAGGAACCTCATAATCGTACTGTACAGCGAGGACAATTTAAACGGCTTGAAGTACGGGATGCAGATCGCGACATCCCAAGGACAGCCACAGAGCTGGATTGGATGCCCGGAATCGTACTATGAGTACCGTTGCCCCGAGTTGGAATCTGTAATATCGGATGTCCGAGCAGGAAGTAATTGGACTATTGGCACGTATGGAGTAGCGAAAGAGTGCTGGACCGAAAAGACAGACGAACAGTGTAAGCTACAATTTTCTGCACCAATTTTGTTCGTCGTCATTGGCTGCAACTTCGTCAAGGCGATGTGCATGCTTCTAGTCTTCCTTCAACGCGACTTCAACCCGTTAGCGACAATGGGCGATGCGATCCAGAGTTTTATGCGAGAACCAGACCCGAATACATCTGGCATTTGCTATGCGGGAAGGCACTACATCCACACCCAACGCAAATTCTATCAGCGATGGAACACAGGAAAGCCGAGACCGCTTGAGTGGGTACCAGCAAAGCACCGCTGGTGGCAAGCTGTCAGTCTAACACGTTGGATTGCGTGTATAAGTATTATATCGGCCGCCCTCATTACGACAGCGGCGCTTTTGGGATTAGCGGTGGAAGCAGATTTAGTGTTCTACGGAAACCGCGACATTAAAAGTATGTGGGGGCGCGGATTTGGCAGGCCTAACCTAAGTTCGGTTATAGATACGGTGCGAGGCTTTGACGATCGCTCGCTTTTCACCGCCGTTCTTCTGGCCAATACACCGCAACTGATATTCTCGTTCCTTTACCTGATGTACAATGCGGTCTTCACTGGCCTACTGATGGGAAGAGAATGGAACCGATACGCATACTTCCGAAAACCCCTACGTGTCAGCGATCCGGCGGTTGGACAAAGGTCAACTTACTGGTTGCATGTTCCATTCCAGTATGGTATCCCTATGATGATCCTGTCTGGACTGCTTCACTGGCTTATCTCGCAATCAATATACCTTGTGAGGGTTCAGTTTTTGCCAAACGATGAGAAATACATAATCCCCCCCACTTACAACAATATCGATGCGTACGGTACACTCTCCGCCGTCGGCTATAGCTCAATTTCTACCGTGCTCGTGATACCGGCGGGAATGCTGATGGTAATTGCGATTGTGACCTGTGGATTCCAGTGGTACAGGTATGATATGCCGCTTGTTGGCAGCTGTTCAGCGGCTATTAGCGCAGCTTGTCACCCTGTAAATAGTGACACAACGGCTACCCTTCGCCCACTGATGTGGGGTGATGTTGGCGCTGTAGAAGGGAACAGCACCAGACACCTGTCATTTTCAGACGGCGATGTGAAAGCGCCAAAAGAGGGTGTATTATATGCCTGATGCGGTACACGGGCGAGTGTTGAAGAGGTCGACCAGCTACTGGATTGTGTAGGGAGAGGTGGTGGGAACTAGTCGGTCTAGAGGGGGTACGGGATGTTTTTTCTCAGCCTTTTCGTGGGTAAGGGTTGGAGAATGGGTTTTCGAGGAAATGGGTGATAGAATCGCATCTTTCTTTTGTTCTGCTGCTTGCTGTTCATTCGGTGCATGCATATTACTCGCACTACTGCTATAACACTAAGAGTTAGAGAGTCTATCCGCTTGGTTCATAGGCTTGCAATGCACCAGACTGTGAACCAACGCCATCTTTGGAGTTTTAAGAACGGAAGACAATTACATATCGGTGGCGAGAGGGTAAAGGGCGGCAAAGAGTGGCAATGGAATACGCGAAGATTATATATCCGGAGTCTTTCTTGTCACCTTCTCTACCCATACCACATTCTGTACACACGCACACAATTCTCCTCTTCATATAGTAACAGGGCATATTACTTTGATACGAAGATAGTTGATTGTATTCAGTAAGAGAGTTCGTCTTTGCCCCCGTGTACATATCCGTGTGAGAAGCTATGAACATCTGTAGAAAGCAGTCACGCACAGAGTAGATCAGGGTATCTACATGCATATATGCAACAGGCAAAATCACTCGCTATAAAGTGATACGCAATGAAGATAAATACTTAGCCTAGTGACTAGAACTGAAAAACTATCTCATCACATACATACCGAGTCTACCTATTTATATTACCAACTGATTGCATGTGTGCCAGTGTACAACCTATCTAAAGAAGACCCTGTCCCCTGGATCGTAACTTTGGCATTCCCGGCCCGTTTGGGCATGGCAACCGACTCCCCCCACCTGCAAATATTTAGCGATGCAACCACAACTCTGTGGGGGTGGCCTGGGACCATTATAAACTTACTTTCTTATGGCTTGAGAGCATTTTTGGCAAAAATTAAGGGCTGTACAGGAATGGGGTGCCAATAAAAAGGGCAGTTTTTGTTCAAAGGGTTGTCTCAAGATCAGCTCCCAAAAAACTCGAAAATGTCACTGCGCAGCCCAGATTGACAACTCTGCCCATAACACCCAAAATATCCTTCAAGCTTAGTGCTAAAGACATGCTCTGAAGTCCCAATATCATTGCACACAAGGAATTCCATCTGCAATATACCTGAGAGTTGAGGCTCAGAGGGGGGATACCAATACCCATCACACAGCTCTCATAGTGAACAAGGCTAAAACCTACTTTGTCAAACATCAAAGAGGGCATATCTTTACCCCTCAGCCAGAGCTGGAGTTTCGGGCAATTTTCAGTTCACCTTCAGAACGGAAAGTAGCTGGGATGGCGGCTTTGCCAGCATGAAAGCCCAGCCAGAAATACCAAATCTCCACCCAAACTTTGCTAAGCATGTTCAAAATGCAAGTAACTGTGGTGTCTCAATAATGAAAGGCATCATTTTGTGGAATTCAATCACCTGTAAAGGAGAAAGGTGGGTAGTGGAGCATAGACATGGGGTGGGTTGCCAGTTCAGAGAGCGAATTTTGGTGGGGCAGTAAGACTTACAAAGTCACATCACATATAATTTACAATTCACTTTGACAGAAAGTTTTATTGCTACTAAAGAAGACTTGATAAAAAGGACGACCTCTGATGTCCATTTTTGGACGTGTGGTGAGGTGGTTGCACGGGCGGCCCGTATGGGCCAGGAACCGTTACGATCCAGGGGATAAGTCGCCGTCAATCCCACAGGATCTCCGTCAAGATTGGACAGCGGGAAATACGACCATTCGCAGGGAAGTTCTGAGTCTCTAAAATGCGTGATAGTTACCCTAAGAGAGTTGGGTGGTTTCCTGCCAAGGGAAAATAACACAACGGGGAACAATCTAACCTCCGCCGACGACACGTTCATTCTCCAACGGTAACTAAAACCTTACCATCAATGACCCCGAAGGTACACTGCAAAAGGTAGGTAGTTATCTTCAGGTTGGTGAATGAACTGCAATTGGGAATACAATTTATCAATTCAACGTTAACATAGGGAAAGGTCGGACATAGTCGTCACCCCTAGGGTTTATTCGTCTAAGACATTTTGTTACAGTTGCGCGTCTATCCGTTGTTTTTCCTTGATTATAAAAATTGATGAGAAAGGTTGGCAAGAAACTGACCGGATACTCACTATGGCGTAATGTTCTCAACAGTCCGTACGGACCCGGTCTCAGGTAAGGATCAGTCCAGTCCAGTCCAGCAGCGATGACAGACTGAACTGGGCCAAAGACTGGACATCTTGCACTGGGCTGTACTGGTCTGCACCAGTCCATTTTCTGTTAATGCTACTTATCTAGATTCAGTATAGCTCTTAGCAAGCGGCCTACAAAATTAACATTCTTCCCCACTTTTAAGCAGCGAACCCGCAAAAATAGACAATTATGTCCAGTATAGTATGAGTTTCCAGTCAAAATGGGTAAATTTATCCCATTATCAACCCAATTCCAGCAAGTTTAAACCTAACCCTACAATGAAATCCAGGACCAGTCCAAACTGAGTCTAAACCGGTCTGATGAAATGTTAGACTGATCCGATTCCAGTTCAAATTGATCCCGCACTGAACTGGACTAAACCCAGACTGTTTCAGTCTAGACTGGTCCACCCCCGGACCGTTGAGAATATTGCTATGGCGGCTTCTCACTACCCATCTCCGTTAGTCTCATCTTATGAGGACAATTACCACGTTGAGAGTGGGGTGTGGTTAGTGACTAGCAACTGTGGGATGCAAAAAGACTGTACTTACTCTATTCTGTGTTCTCTGACGCCCCGGCGTCTGTGCCTCTCTCATGTCTCTTCTTAAAGTGTCTCTACCGGCACCATTGCTCACTCCTCACAAGAAACTCTATTTATATTAGCTGTGTAGTTGTGCAGCATTGATACTACAACTGCCAACTATAGGTCTGCCCACTGGTTCCAGATAGTAAGGTTTTGTGGGATTTTCGGCACAGCAATGCAACAGGCTTCAGCCAGTTTGTGAAATCCCTAGGTAAAGACAGACAAAGGTATTCACTTTAATTTTTAAACATTTAATTTGCCAAATACATTCCACAGTATTTTCTAGTTACGCGCGCGCGCGTCATCGCGGCGGAAGGTCTTGGACGGATATTGGAACGGATACCCTTCAAGTGGTAGCGCACAGTTGCCAGCCGAGTGATTCACTATGACGTGTGTCTCACAGCAGTGCTCTAGTACATCTTAAGGGAAGAGCTAAGGTGCAACTCAGTGTCAAAGCTCGAATCTGAAGCATATTTTGGAAGCGCTGGTAGTTCGGACATGTTGCTGGCGGCTACGGGACGTAGAGTAGTCCTGAATAATTTAGCTTCCTGTACTCAGCTAAGGGAATACGAAATTTTGGAGAAGCGTTCCTTCCAGGTAACGCTATGGAGAGTGAAACTCTCCAAGTTACCTCGGTGTAAGTTTTATACGGAAGCTCAGCTGCAGGCGCCCGCTAGATCTATGCGCAACACTAGATTAGTTTAGAGTTACGCGCTACCACTTTCAGTTCTCAGTATGCTTACCACGCCTAAGATTTTAATGGCTATACTAGGTTTTGATCCAGCATATGCGTACCAATTTTACCTTCTAACGGCGGTTGCGGACGGCGCTTCTTCATGTAACACCGCCGACTTAACTCAACATAGCTACTATTTATTTGCTGGGATAAGTTATAAGCGCCTGGACAAACTAGCGCGGGCGCCTATGCATACACAAGCGAGACAGCAAAGCCCCCAAGTAGCAATTAAGACGCCCCCAATTGTAAGTCAGTATCTTGATATAGCAATTTGGTGCTTGAAGGTCACCTATTTCGGAGTGAAAGGGATTGTTTGCCAGGAACACATGATACACGGATACCCTGTTCAGATATCGATATCCAGTTTCAGTAACCAATCGCAGAAGTAGCTGTTTGGCGGGCAAAATCCCGTTCCCAACTATTTAAACCAGTCTCAATCTCCATGTTTATTACAATCTCAAGCTCTTCGACTCTCAATCATTATACCTTAAAGACCAGACATTTATCCAATCCATACGACAAACAAAACTCGTTTCCTTTACTCAGACCTCACTGCGATCGCTATCTCTTTTTTGAGCTGTCACTCCCCACATTTGTATCACTGTATCACTGTCAAATATGTTCGCTGCAGCCGCCTCCAACAACATCCTTACAAGCGCAGCCTGTCCTATCTCAGTGACATCCGCAGCCGTAGCCCATCTCCAAGCAACCAGACTAGGAAACAACTTTTTTTTGCGCATGATAGTATTGAGTGGAGGAATGGGACCATTAATCGAGAGTGACACTAGGTGGATTCGGCATGCCAACCAAACGATACTATTGCGAGACCCAGGGTGTGGGATTCATTATCCCTTTGCCGGTAACCGGGTTTGGGCCCACAGCTGGGCCCGCTTTTAAAATACACATCACACAACCACAATCCAGCCAAATGCCCCCAGAATAAATAGAAATACTCTAGTTATGGTGAAATTCATGAAAACAGTTTTGTTTGGGTGTGAAACATAGAACCTCATTGCAGTCCTCACACTTTATGTTGGTTTTCATGCCTTCTCCACTACCACTCTGACTTCTTCTCCACCTGCAAAGGAAACAATCTACTCTACTCTCCATCCAAAGTGGGGAATGCATTCCTGGTACCTTTTGGCAGAGGGGCAGGGGGGTGTGCTTGGCAACTAGCCTGGTAGGCAGTGGGGGCAAGGCAGAGTGTGTCTGGGGGGAGCAGACTGAGTGATTGTCTGTGAAGCCGGAATGTGGGAGAAACCTTTCATTGTTGATGGACTTCCAGCTTGCGGAAGGTCACGCACAATGGAGAGATGGAAATCAATGTGATTCACAGTGCACTCTTTGATCGATGGAAGATCTCGATAGATTATAAGGCTGATGATGAGAGCTGTCTTCTGATTCCAACAGAAAGCTGGATACCAATTGCATCTCCATATGAGCTGCGTATCAAAATTGGTTTGATACTGGTCAGCCACATCCACTCCCACCTTGTGCTGGTTGCAGGCATCAACAATAAGAGGTATATCAGGCTCTTTCTGGCATTCTCCAAGAAGAAATGTGGAATTTGCTCCACTTGCATTGGTACTCTTGTTGCCTGGAAGCTTTCTCATTCTCAGTACCAGTGAATCCTCACCATGTAGAGGGTGGATTGTAGACATTATGGTAACATGAGAACTGTCTATCCATAGCAGGGTTGCAACCCCATCATTAGCAGCTCCACTTCAAAAATGATATGTCAATTTGGTACTTCTCCAATCCTTTAGCTCTTTGGGAAATGCTCATAACTGCTGCCTGCATGTACCACATACCCCTGTCCCCTTCCGACAGAGCTCTGCCTGCAGAGAATGTGTTGTGGAGAAGTAGTTCATGCATACATTGAAGAAGAGCTTTTGATGCTGCTGGTGTAAACGTCTAATCAGGTGGTGAACCATCTTTCCAGTATTTGGACTAAGAGGCTGTAACAGTCAGGATTCTACCTCAACAGAATCCCCTCCAACTGCATTCGATGATGGGTGAAACTCCCCGACATTGCCCTTCTCTGCCATGCAGAAAAATGTATATCCTTGACTAATTTGCTACTTTGGCATCTTTGGAATGAGAATTGACTGGCCTGTGAATTGAATCATGGCTGTATCAATAGGAACATTGCTGCCAGGTACTCAGTACTGCCGGGAGAAACCCCACAACTGCTCCAGTACAATATCCACCTTTGAATGCCAACAAATTAGATCTTCAGGAGTCTCAGTGGTGGAATTGAATGAAGAAACATGAAAGAAGCGGCAGATCTCCTGAAAGCAACTCTTGGCAAGATAGGCAGCTGGTGGTAATCCATCCTTGTAAAGGAACTCCATTCTTTATCCAGTACCTCCCAGGAGGAACTCCAATCAGACCCATATGAATTTTAATTGCCAGCCAGAAAGATTGATCCTGAGTAGTAACTGGCTGCAATGCGGGAGGAATCGACTCCAAGATTCACTTAACTAGAAGTATCCCATCTAAGTATCTGCATATCTTGTCTTGCTATCGGACTTGATATTGGGCTTATTCAAGGACCAATAGATAGTTTGTTTTAAAGCTTGACTCAGGTGCAGAAAGTAATCAGAGTTCAATGAATGTTCAATAGTTTTCGAATCAGAATATCGTATTAAGGCTTGTTCTCAGTGATCAGACGGTTGCCCTCTACACCAGCGAACAATCGAGAGGTTATTGTATCTTGTTCCTCTGTGCTCTGACTGCCAATTCTAACTACACTTGTATCTAGGTAAATTACTACCCTCCTCTCGTCTCCCAATCCCCTTGCTTGCATCTCCAGTCGGCCTGAACTTCCTCTGAGCAAATGGTATCCTTTCGATCCTCCAGTCATTCCAGGACAGCAGTATCTTTCTGATCTACATCTCCACACTGTTTGGTATCCAGTCGACCGTTATCTTCTGGACGATCTATTTGATTATACCATACACCAGCCTTATCTCGTTTTGTACTCAAGTGTCCTCATCCTACTGCTCACAACTAATGTCAATTGAGAGTTACTTTGTATAGACAGAATGATGGCTAGTGTCATCCATTATCTTTGTCCATAGAGGATATAGCGATGGGTGTTTGCATTGTATTGACACACCATTATAGAGACGACAACATTTGACGGAGGGTTGTGAAGATGTTGTCGATGGATATGTGCCTGTCAGTTATTGGTGTAGCAATAGTGCCAGCATATGTTCGATGAACTTGATTCCATTGCCTGCTGACATTCTCACCGAGTGATATCTCATCACTCCGGAACTGTGAGCATTCCCAAAGGTGTAGCTCAACCTGCCTCTCCCAGTAGGTTGACCTTGATTCTATCAACGTTCTTTTGATGTTGGTAAGCTCGCAGCTTTCTGCTCAGACCATATCCTAATCGATCAGTCTATTGTGTGCCATGAAAACATCTTTGCACAACTATGTCTCCCAGGAGGAAAAGTACAAGCTCAACTTATAACCTCTTATCCTGAGCATGGTGGGGATTATGGGTGTGGAATTTCCTCAGTATCTTCTTTTCATCGATGTCCTCATATAGTTTTGCTGTCTAATCTGTCTCATCTGGATACCATTTCCATTAGATCAGATATCAGTCTATTATCCATTGCTTTTTGAATTGACTTCCACTGCTTCCCTCTACCTCACATCCTATCTGGTACTCCGATTGTTAAACTTCATATCCCAATTGATGTTTATTCCTGACCGTCACGCGAAGGTTGGGTGGCCCTCGATTCAGATTACAGACAATGCAAAAGTGGTGTCACCAACGGTTCTAGACCGGGACTTGAGGCCTAGGTCCAGCCCAAAATGGAAACTTTGCCACATTGTTGTTTCGGGTTGTGAATTAATCCGGCCTGACAACTCGAGTAAGTGTGGATGGTAAGCGTCTATCCTGTCTGAAATGTGCGGGTTGTCAGCAGATTGCCAAGCGGGTCCATCTATAGATTCATATCAAGCTTTTGATTATGCAGTGTGGGATTAGTATCTTATCAAAATTGCGTTTTCAACAACCAATAATATGTTGTTGCATGGATTCCAGATTCCAATATGGACGAATTTGGAATTGGTGTTTTACATTTCATAAATTGTATTATTGCCAATCAGGTCGATCAATAATGCCATTATGAACGCGAAGATCCGTGCGATGCCGTGATTACCAAATATTGCAACAACCAACACTGTTGACACTCATTTTAAGGATGCGGCAGGCAGCATCTCACTGTTGTTTTTGCCAGTATAGGCTGCCAATATCTGATAAATGGATGTCTGCGACTAATCAGAAGATAAATTACCCAAGATGCAAGGTATGAATCATTGCCATTCGGTTGACACTCATTCTCAGAATCGCATAGTGCCCTTGTCGTTGCTACTGTTGCCTATAAATGCTGCCAATACATCAGTTATGCATGACAGCGACCAAACCACTGATTAATTACAGTACTTACACAACTACAAATCGTTGAAGCTCCATAAAGGCTCATCTTAACGCATTGTCCTATCAACATCCACTGCCATTCATAACAATTTAAATCATGATTTGAAGTTAATGATTGTCTTTCTGACCGATTGAGAGTTGGCCCTGTGGCAAAACCGAGTGCAGTAACAATCTGGCACTGTTCGCTCTCACACAACCACAATTTATGTATCTTGTCAAAAGCTTCGTTGCACCTGCTATACATCTGTTTCTCAACCGATATTCAAAAAATACTACTCACCATTCACCCATCGTATATCTCTAACCAAACCTCTTGGTTAAGATGCATAAAGAAGCTGGTTAAACATTGACGTTTTCTGTCCTACTGTTTCTTCACTCCCATATTCCTTCTCGTTTCAATTGCACTGACCATCACCAAAAGCCTTTCAACTAGTCTCGTTGACTTCAATGTAGGCGGAATCAATCTGGGAACACTTGGCGCAGCGCTCACATCCCGCTTCACTGGGCATTCCAGATGCTTGATGCCATTGTCATTATGTATATCAGATTCAATGTCTGCTGCGCAATCGTCTTCACTGTCATTTGGATTATCTCAGTCCCCATTCCAGTTGGGCCAATCTTCGGTGTCCGAAACGCTTTCAGGTATACCATCCTGATCACTTTCGTCTGGATGACTATTGAATCTTCTGATTTTGTGGAGATTTAATCTTTGAGTCCGTCCTCCAGGAAGGTCCTTTGCAGCTGGTGGCAAACGAGATCTTGCTGACAATTCGAATGCAGCCAACCCATCATGTTGAAAGAGTGACCAGGATGCTTTGACGATCTCTTCCATGTCCGAAATGTATCCCACGCCAGTCTTCTGCTTGTTGTGAGCGCGAGTTTCCTTCTGTGTAGTATGTCGGTTTTGGCTACCCTGCCATATCTCCAAAAAATTGTGCACCTTGGCCATTCTGTGCAATTTCTTTTGCTCTGCCTCTTTCTTCATTTCCAAGTTGTTTTCTGTGTTCATTGTATCCAATGCTGGGTCAACACCTGCCAAAATCCCGTGATTGGCCTGCACAAACTATCTTACAATGACATTTTCGCGAAGGGCATTTCCTGTGGTATTTGACTGCCTCCAGTCGATAACATCTCAGCAAAGGGAAACACTGACCTGCACACCGTCACCATATGGTATGATAGAGGATATGGCATGCGCCACATCGGAGAGATCAGCGTACTTTCAGTGCCTATCCTCCTGATGTTCCCACCAGTTGGTTATGTCCGGTATCCACAATGTACTGCAAATCTGCATTGTATCAGAGTGGTAATCATTGAGATTTGGATCAATTTGCCCTCACTGTTTGGTGATTCAGGCGGTGAATTCAATTAGAGCCTGAGGGCAGTCAATGAGCATGCTGTACAATCGCTTCATCCGGGTGTTGTTTCAGGCACAATGTTAACAGTTAAGTATTCTTCATCATCGCAGCACAAATCATATAGACCAAAGGATGATTGACTGGAGCCCGAAGCTGTGGCAGAAGGCACGAGATTGCTGCTCTGTACACTTTCGGGTTTAGTGCCTGGCACACGTTGATGTTTGGCTTTGTCATCATTCTCTATATACTTCAGAAAGGTCTCTTGGTATTGGGTAGTATAGGATGTCTGGTGGTCAGGATTGATATCCATTGCCCTGTCCCACTTCCAAAATGAGCTCAACTTCCGGAAATGATCGAGGATATGGGCTGAAATGTGAAGCACACTTATCAATGGAGTCACCTCATCAGCAAACTGTAAATTGGTCCGGAAGCAACACGCAATCCTCCCAGACACTCCGGGCGACCTCTCCAGTACTTCTATATCCTTCTAGATGCTCCCAGACCCCCTAGAGCTCAGCATGTGCCCTCAGACTCTGCAAGAGCAGTCTCAGGTGCTTCGAGATTTGACCGACAGAATTGTGAAATTTTGGAGCTCATGAGACCTCTGCGCAGAGCTGCGGGCAACTTCGAGAGGGGCTCAGAACGCTGCGCAGCTCTGTGGTATACTTCTAGATCAACCGCGACTGCTGTGCATCTTCTGTGGATGACTTGGTGCCATATCACTCACAGCAGTGGTTCATTCGTAACCACAAGGAATTTGGTCTTTTAATGTTCCTCTTTGTTACAGTCACAAGATTCACTACATCGTAATATGGCATGCATCATTTACGTGTCATTATAGATATCCATAGGGTCAATCTGGTTGCAGATGGTACTTGACCATAATCGGTGGAGCCCCTGGACAAGCCCATTGAGGTTTCCAACGGAATTCCTCTAGCAGGGGTGAGTCGCAGCATCTCGCCGGCTGACCCAGATGCTGAATGAGCATGAAGTCCTGTCATACTCTAAGTAGAGTGCATACAGTATGAATTAAACAAAAACAAAAAACCAAATTCAAGAGAATGAGCGGTTGTGGTTCGTGGAGCACAGGAATTGGGTGACAAGATTCAATACTACCCGGTGTTGAAGATCCAAGCAATTGCATGGATCCAAGAGATCTCGGACAGAGTGAGTGAGACAAAACATTCCAAAGGAAGGAGTGTGTATTGTCATTGTATGATAAGATGAGATGGAAATGAGATGAGGTCTATGTACTCGGAGGTCTGCTAAATACATACTCCCCGTCACTCTGTTCACCTCCGTTACCCGTGTATCTCTGTACACACCCACCTCGCTCCTCGAAGATGTCCTTGGAGGTCATTCTGGAGTGTGCTTGGAGATGCATATGCTGACCGCGATCAAGTGAACTCAGAGATGCACTTGGATGTCCGGATCCCCAGGATTGGGGATATACTTGGACGCAGCGATCGAGTGAAGCCATATTTGATCGTGGTGGGAGGTACAATTTTAAGCTGTGATTGAACAACATCAGAAGAGTACTTGGAGGCAGTTGATCTGCAAGCGATTGATCTAAAGGCGGTCAATGTGGAGGCAGTCAATCTGGAGGCAGTGAATCTGGAGGTGATAGAACGGGAGGCAGGTGCGATGGAAGCTGAGAGTCTATTCACTGGTTAACTCATAATTGTGGGGTTGTAGAGAATTGAGTACAACAAGGTCTGCCGAGAGGTGAGAGGCTGGCTGGGAGTGGGAGACAGGCGATCTTGGAACGATACAGTAAGAAGTGTATGCAGTACGCGGTGTAGGATGTACTCAATGTATGCTGTACTTGGTTCCTGCTGTATTCGGTGTGTGCTGTACTCGGTGTATACTGTACTCTGTGTGAACTGGGCATTCATGGCATGGAGAGATAAGGAGGAATGACTTAACTTCGTGTTAATTGGTGATTGTAGTGTTGAGCACGAGAAGGAGAGAGATGAGAAGGAATGGGGCATATGATCATGAGAAACTGGGACTGAAGAAAGTTTGGTGTGACAGCCAATATATCATCACCGATACAGCAGGTACGAGTCCTGATCTGGCTTGTGATTTCACCAATAAGATGTCTTACGAACTCAATCAGGCAAGTCGTCCCCCGGATTAGTCCAATCCGCTCATATCCTCCACAGTGATCTCCTCTCCATCCCCCATCTATCTCTGTTTCGTCCACAACCCTCCTATCATCACAGAACACAAAGTACAGTTATCCCTGTCTATCTATCGATGTCATGATCATCAGTTGACACCGAGTACAGCATACACCGAGTACAGCATCTTCCAAAGATAGTTTGTCTTCTCTTCATTGTTGTGATTATGAGTTGACCCCTGAATGTAGATCAAGCTTCCAGCGTGCCTCCCTACACGATCGACAGCCATCAAACCAGCTATCTATTTCAGCTCAGATGTAAAGTCACCTGCTCACAGTCCCATGGTTGCGAGTTAACTGACTGATGAACAGAGTCTCAGCATCCGGTGTGCCATCCATTGACTGCCATAAAGTACTCATCCAAACTCGCTGGATTAGGGCCTCCAAGTTCGCACAATGATGACCTCCAAGAACATCTCAAAACTGGCTCGATCATGGACTGCAAGTGAATATGTCCAAACATGCACGATCTCGGACACCAAGTGCATCTCCACACTCGATCGATTACGAGCCTCCAAAGTTGCTGAAATGCGGCCTCCAAGTGCACATCTGGTAAGTCGCTTAATCACTGCATCTCAGTGATCACCAAACTGACTCAATTGCACTCTCGGAGTGCCAATTGAGGTTCACTTGATTGTGTCATCCAATGATTTTCTTCATCGACGCTCCATTTCCACCTCCAAGTGCATCTCCAAACTCGCTCGATCACTGCCTTGGAGTGTATCACTGAGTTCACAGGATAGTCATTTTCAGGCGCACCTAGAATTGCTCTCAAGCACCACCTGTAGCCATAGTCCAGCTACACCATTTGTAGATGGGTAGCCATTTAGATACATGGATACATAGATGAGAATACAAACTGAGTACATGAGTTCTGAAAATTGTTGAACTATAAGTAGTACTGATGATTTCCAGGAACAGCAGCAGTGCTCCCAAAGAAAATGATGTTAGTCCTGGACTGCACTACTGTGATTTGAGGCCCTCCCAAACACGACGCCGGCACTTGCATACTTGTCGCTGGTGATCCAAGGCTCGTTGCCGGTGCTGCCCGGTTCTGCCATGATTGTCCAGCACACTCCCAGGGATATCACCGGTGCTCTCAGGTGCACCGAAAGTTCTCTCTGGCGCTCTGAGGTGTTCCCAAACCATTCACACACACTTGCATTGTTCTCCTGTACCAGTCATTAGAGATCCCAGTTACTCTGAAGGCCAGCAGGAAAGCTCTCCTGGGGTCTGATACTCTCCTGAAATTGGCGCATCTAAGTTTACACTCCACATCCTCTCAGACACTGCTGGAGTCTTCAAGTGACTACAATCCATTTTGCTGATGTTCAGGATAATATTTGAACAGCTTCTGGTGAGCTAACTTCACAGTAAAGAATAAGTCTTCCATCCATTAGGCCATCTTCTTAGCCAAAGTTCGCATAACGCAATTCATGTGATGGAACATGTTGTTATCTACTGGAATAACGTGATGCAATGTGACTGTATGCCTCTTTGATATCCACAGGGTCCAATATTGGATTGGTCTCAATACCTCCATGACATACTCCACAATCGACAATTCATTTTGTGTTGTGAAATGTGGCCGGTATTCACTGTAGTTTGAACTTTGCAGCCACTCACAGGTGAATTGTTGTAATTTGCAGGCTCACACACGCAACTCAAGTGTCAAGTTCTGACAATTTTCCTCATCGATAATCCGTATTAATGCGATGCGGACTTTTGCTTTTTGATAGTCAATGAACTTCTTTTTGAGAACCAGGTGTTAGCGTTATCAATAAAGCACGGATTCTCTGATTTATCAAGGTCAGTTCCAGGACTTTCAAAATATCTTGAAGTACATACTTGCTCAATTATCTCTGGTAAACCTGATCTCATGGCCGACACCTTAGTTATTCTAGCATTGCCCTCTTTTCGAAGTCATTGACTCTTCCCAATGTATATGTTTTCATTCTCTCCAAATTGCTGATTACGCTCATAGGCTTCCCAAGACTTGGTGTGGCCTTTAACACCACGACTGCTCAGGAATGCACCCTACGCTAGCTGTATCACCTGCGCCATGCATGCTATGTGGTTTCTCAATGCAGGCCACTCGATTCAGGAGTCCTCAAGTGTTGATTGCAACTCGCCGGTCATCGAGTAATTTGAGCAGGCATGATGCATTGTAATTCGAAAAAAACGGCCCTCAGTCAGCTCCAAACGATCAAGCATGTCATTCAAATTCCTGGGTAGCCTTGCTGTAGTATGTTGGCCCTTGACCTATCATCTTGAAGTAGCTTTAGAAACTGGAAAAGAACAGGCGATCAACCTCTTTGAAAACGAGTTGAACATCATACCATACTCAATTTCGATCCATATGGCATGTAATGACCAATGTTTTGGCCAGTTTCTCAGTTGATGTCAATCTGTCCAAAGCTAAACTGACTTCATTTCGTGATGGCAATTGCTTCTTAATTGCATCCACAGTCAGTGCATATTCCCTCCGGCAGATGTTACTAAGGGTCATGGCAGACGGCAGCACAAAGTCCCTGCTCAATGCATTATATGACCATTGTTGCTCAAGAGTTGATATTGCATTCCAGGGAATATAGGCCGAAACAAATCCTGACATGAGGTAGCGATTCCATGTGTCTTGGTGAATTTCGGACGGTTCAAAGTTCTTAGCTAGCAGTTGGGAACATTTTGTCTGGCATTTCGATCATTAAAGGATTCAGCGGGATTGTAAAGGCACGTACGCCGACGCTTGACCGCAGACGGATGATATGGTCGTACGGTTGCACACGAGAGTAAGTGAATATATCTGGTGAGTATAGTGGTAAGATATTCGGTAAAGATGTTCGTGCTGTAGCGGTGATCTGTATAGACAGGTGCTTACCCAGCTTCGGCTCATATGTTGCCGTTACATTATCCCCTTCTTTAGGCGCAGACCTCCTGGGCTGCCACAGCCAGTATGAAAGAAAGGAATGAAACAGAATGAAAGGGAGTGATCAAACAACAGTTCCACATACGCAATTGTACAAACCCATCATTCCCACAACCGAACAGTCCAGCTCAATGGCAACCATTTGGCGGATGCAGTGCACGGGGAATCTCCACCTCGATTGGAAGATGCTAATTATCAGTGCCGACCTCATTTGTTCCAGGCCGAGATCCAAAGATGAGATGAAGTGAAGAGAAGAGAACGAAAGAAACAAACGAACAAAAGGAAATGTCTGAACGGCGTCCATAGCATCCGCAGTGCCACTTCCGAACTGATACTCCCCCGATCACACATACCTTTGGCTCGTATATCTCGGTGTAAGATGTTGTCGGAATCATCAGTGTGGTAGAGAGCTCCCGCTCATGACTTGTCATTGAGGGGAGCTTCCGCTCGTGACTGGGGATTTTTCATAGCCTTCGGTAATCGTTGATCGCATATGTCCATTGCGTGTAGTCTCATTCGTAGACACCGGACACATACGTTTCTTTGAAATGCTTATACATCTCAAGTTCAAGAGTGCTAGTGCTGTCTGAGCTCAGTGCGGTGCTTCCGCATGCTCTGTAGAGTATATCGTGCAGCCGGTAGTGGCATTGACTCGCAGATGCTGCATGCATAGCAAATCATCATTCGAAGTCCGCTTCGGTGACCATCCGATCCACTTCATAGTTGCCCTCAATAGGTGGCTTCATGACACTCTTGGTCGACTTCTTGGTAGACTTGTCGCACGACTTCTCAGTGCCTGTCTCGGTAGACTGCATCCCAGTGGGCTTTAATCATGTCGGTAGGTCTTTATTGTATAGCCACGGCTATCTCCCCCAATTGTGTGATTTCGTTGCTCCGCCGACGGCTTAGACTCAAATCCGTTGTTGATTGGCATTCTGGCCCGGAAGACCTTTGGTGATACCGTTTGGTACTTCCCTTTGTTGACCGACGCTTTATTTGGAATACTTTGTCTCTGGACTTCGGAGGCCTATGACTTTGCTGTTCTCTTGGCCTGCTTTGTCTGATTTTTCCACTTGCTTTGATTGTTAACTTGCTTCGTGTTTGGACTTGGTTTCCGCCTCTTCGGACTTTGCCTGGTCTGTTCTCATTGTCTCTGTCTTTGGGCACTGGCTGTGAAATCTCTAGGTGGGATTATCATCTTCCGGATGCTAGGTGCGTATATTGATTTGTCTGCAAGTATGCTTATCCCCACTCTCTGTGTGCATTATCGCCGCTGGACTTCTCTGTCGTTATGTGGACTCATGACCCTCATTCCAGCACCTCCGGTAGGGTCATCGTATGCGGATTTCTGTTCCGGTTGGCTCATCCCTCTCTTCAAAGATCGTTGCTCTACCGATAACTCATCTCCTATAATCGTTGTTGTACCTGGTGCGCTCGTCAGTCGGACCGGTAACTCCGTTCTTAAACTACCTGTACCGCAGTTTTGTACCTGTCGCCTTCCTTGATTCCGATTAGGTAATGGCTTTCCTGGGGTCCTGTTGAGCATCTCCGAGATTAGTGGGAGAGGATATTGGTTCTTCACCGGGGCTTTATTGAGAGCTCGGTAGTCCAGACACAGCTGCAGTCCGCCGTCGTTCTTCGGAAATGAGATCTGTGCTGCCGCAGCCGTTGATAATCTTTCCCAGCTCTTGGTCTCACTTGCTCCTTCTGACAGTTCGTAGATCGACGCAATGTGTGTGGTTCCTCACTGCCGGGTTACGCTGTCATTTCCTCTGACGCTCTTCCTATGCTCCTTGAGACAGAACAGCTCTTCCTGACAAATTCAATTTGGATGCCATGAATGGTGCAGTGCGAGAGTCGCCATACCTTTGCTGAATACGTCCACCGAGTCCTTGTATCTCATGGGGATACGACCTCCATCATCAGTAGGTTCATAACCTGTTCCAGCATCTGTGCATCAGCCTCTATCTCCGACTTGGGATTTGGGATGATGGGGAAAAGAAATCAGGGACCTGGGGATCAAGCGGTTCACCCCGAAACGAGCCAAACCCCCCTAGGACAAATACCTGCCATTGTGAGTAGGCGAGCCGGTAGCAGTCATTCAAGTATCCCTGCGTGAGGTTCCTCTTCTGCCACAACTACCGCCGCTGCTCGCTGCTCGCTCATCCAGCACCTGGGAGGATAGTCTCAATCTCACCTTGATCTGGAGACCTCCATAGTCCCTCCCAGCAGCCACTGCATTCCTAAATGGTTGAGAGAATGTCAGAACAACCTCTTGCATGCTTTCAGTTGTCCTGTATATGCGGTATACCGATAAGGTGTCAGAGGAGGTAATGTCTTCACCGCACTCCACGAGGGCGATTGCGACATACATGGGTGTCCTCCGTGGTGTATCAGCTGCCACTGATGCACTGTCGCCAACTACTGGCCTTCGTGCTGCACCATCGGCATCGTGTTACCTTGGTGTCTCTCTGTCCAGTGGAGTTTGTAAAGATTAAACGACCTGCAGTTGCCAAGTCAACCTCCGAATGACGGGATATATAGCCCCAGATATTATGTTTTGTCTGCATAGATGGGCTCTTTATAAATCTGGCCTCCACCTTCGATCTGAGACAGGGAATCAATCATTCAACTTATCAGGTTGGTCAATCCAAACGGCTGAAGTGCATCAAGTTCGTCAACCGCGGCTGTGTTTATAGTAGAGAAGATCTTGGCAGGAAGGACCACCAACTCCGGTAGGATGACCGGCAGTCTCTGAGCACAATGCAGTCCTTCATGAGAATTGCCAGCTCTTCCGGTATGATGACCGGGAGTACATAAGCAAGATTTTGCAGTCGTGGCAACGAACGATCAGCAACTCCGGTTGGATTACCAGGCCTTGATCAGCACTGTGTCGCCCCCTGCGTAACAATTGCCAGCTCCTCCAGGAAGATGACCGGGTGTTCATCAGCATGACCAGCTCCTCCTGAATAGGGTTTAACATTTCGTCTCTTCAGTAGGCGTGTGGATGGTTTGCGATCTTAGGTGGACCTGATTGTGGAATGTAGCTTTGTTGGCTCCTACATCAATTTCTTGATTTATCTGGACTTCCACCGTGAATCGACTGACACGGTTAGGGATGCGGCGATCATCTAGCCCTGGACAATGGGTGCTCAATGTAGGTGTCAGTATTTGGACTGGTCTCTGTCGACTGTGAATTGATGCATTGAGGGGTACCAAGATCGAATAGATGTTACTCCATCATCTATCGCATGGCCGCGATCTCGGATTGCATTGAAGGTCGGGTGCGCTCAGGTTGTCACGCAGACTGTCCCTCAGGTCATCTCCCCTCCTGGCAGTATTTTGGTTGTCATCATGTTCACTCTTCTCGTGGAGTGCATGCTCCTGAAGGACGGAGACTCGTTATGTGAAAATAGGGGTAACTCGGCCAAGGAGATTGTAGGTTTTCCATGCTCCAACGTGTACTAGCCAAGTGGAATTGACCTCAGGCAGTGTTCTGAGGAGGTGTAGTAGACAATTGACGGTTGGATTGCCGCGCAGGCTCTTCATGCCTGTTGGTGTCGTCGTTGTTTGACGATCGAGGTATATCTCTCCTATCCTTGTGAGCGGAACGTATCTGATAACTGAAAAATGGAGTATAATTTAAAGACATATATGCCTACGATTGACAGCCGACGTATGATATGGTAATGCGGTTGCACATAAGAGTCAGTTAGTATATATGGAGAGTATATTTGTAACGGGCGGGGTCGGGCGCAGGTGATATGGATGTTGCAGGACTGAACTCGAAGTGCGTATCGAGGAACAAGAATCAGAATATCTTTCACAGTCGTACTATTGCTTGCTATACAAGAGATCGAGTAAAGAGAGAAGAAAAGGAAAACCTCCACCACCAACTATCCTCTCTTTATATACAATCCGTTCGCTACCCCCGAATCATCCTTCATGCTTCGATGTACCAACC
>Ga0307515_10000490_pt1 | contig 94539 bp, 99 predicted proteins | sample 17_EM_MG_FD_194513 | JGI IMG/M metagenome (GOLD analysis project Ga0307515, IMG submission 194513) | Populus trichocarpa ectomycorrhiza microbial communities from riparian zone in the Pacific Northwest, United States - 17_EM | ecosystem: Host-associated > Plants > Roots > Unclassified | place...
TGACAAAATCTCAAAGCTAAACATAAATGAGAGTGCGGCATGTGGCTATCGGCTGAAGAAAGGCATAAACATCGCCAGGCGTTGTGTAAATGGCTACTGCATAACTGCAATCCCTGCGAAGAGTGTAACATACGTGTCGTTCCGATGGTGTGTATATGTCACCATATTCCGGACGCAAAGTAAAAGAAGCCTGACACCGGAGCGGCGAGCGTAATATACAACGCGTCGCGTCGCAAGAATACGAGGCATGGTATAATAGCCGCCGCAAGGGAGGTATGGAACGCGACTCGTCGCCTTGGTGACGGGTCGCGTCTGATTATCTGTCAGAGGGTACGAGGTTCCGCCAGAGCCGTCAGAGCCATCAGAGCCGTCCGGAACACCCGGGTGTTTCAGACGGAAACTAGGGTTGTTGCTGATGAAAGAGACAGCATTACATAGACAAGTATAGATGAGCGGGTATGAAGGGTAGCAGGGTGGGAGCACCGCCATCTAGCTTGCTCGCCTGGAGGCGTAGGGAGTATTTGGTCCTGTCATACTCTAGTAAAAGTGCATACAGTTTAAATGAACAACAACAACCAGTATAGATTGTAGAATTACTAACATTACAGAAATGAACACCAGTTGACTGCTTAAATTAGAATATTTCCCATCCTTAGCTATCTCTCTGAATCCTTTCTGGATGCAAAGAGATTATGTGCCGCATTGATTTAGTTACATTCTTGGTGTCATCTCTCCAGTATTTCAGTCTACAAAACATAACATTCTGTGATTATGCTAAGCTTGAAATGATTGCCTACCAAATATCCTCCTCGACAACTCAATCATGTTGCAGTGTTTGTAAGACGAGAGCAGCTGTATAATATACTAGACTTTCGGACAACAGAGTGATTGCATTTGAAAGGTACCAAGTCAGTGGTATATGAAGCACAGGCAGATGTTAGTAATTTATATATTGCTTGACTATTAATGTGGCTGTAAAATGTGATGATTTGATTTTATCTTAGTCTGGGGATGTGGTGCTTTGCAGTGAAATTGTGAAGCCCATGAAATGAATATTTTTCTTCGATTTGATAAATCTTGGGTGGCATTTATCCTCTATGTGTTCTTTCTCATTACTCTGAAGATTGGTGGCATTATCTTCATCTCCAGTTTTACCCCCTTGCGCTTCTGATATTCTTTCTCATAAACCTTTGCTGATAATGAAACTCACATTGTGTACACAAGTTTCTTATAGTTCTTGTTTGGGCATTGCAGAATTCAGTCAGCTACTGTAAGACAGACTGACATTGGAATATTGTATACTTACAGCAGATCTGAACAGGTTTGGAAATTGTTAACTTGGGATTTATTATGACTGTGAATGTATTCAGTGCAATACAGTACATAGTACAACATTCAAATTATTTTGTCAAATAGATTCAAAGGCTGATTACAATAAAAGGAATAGTAATCAAGTTTGGACAATAATTGATAATTATCTCCCATCTTAATGTACTTACTTAATGAAGTAAATTCCATTCATCAATTAGTCATCATGTGTATTCTGAGAAACACTTTTCATATTCAACCTATCTGATTTCTGTTTTATAACATATCTTAGAGAGATTATAAATATTCTCCACTATCAATATTTGTGGTTGTAATATTTTTTAGGTATTTGAATATACTCACATTTCCAATATCTGTTATTTGATGATCTTATGGAGATTTGAATGGTGTAAATTATCAATGGTAGTTTTGATAATATGTATTTACAAGCTATTAATAATTCTTGGTGCAATATTGTAGGCAGCACTATGGTTGAATAGTATTGGTGTGATACCAACAAATATATATCCATTCTTCGAACTTGTAGTAGTCAGTAATTATAGTCATCATTCTTCGCCTGTATCTATCTGCAGCCTTTCAATAGTTTTACAGATCATGCACATCTCTATCCACATTAAACATCTTCAGATACCATATCAGTATAATTTTACTCTCTATATCTATTATTGGTATAGTTTAGTAAGATATGGGAAATACCCATACCGATAAGTTAGTCTTCTGAACATTCCTTAAGAACTTATACATATTCAGTGCCTGCAATGCTGTTGTTGTTACCAGTTCTAGACATCATCAACCCACATTTATCTGTAGCTGTTATCACCCTTATGGGATCTTGTATAATCTTTCTATACAAAATTCAGTAATTTCTACTTAAAATTGTTGCATATGTTAATAAGACAATTATCAGTTACATTCTGGACAGCCTTTTTGAATCACTAGGATCATGCAGAAACTGGTTAATCAGTTATTCTTCTCCGTGGAATATTCTTTTGCATAAAGCTATACTGTTTCTAATTATCAGTGTAATTTTATGGCAATAACTCCAATCTACCACATATCTCCTCAGCATGCTGCCCAAAGCAATACCAGTACAAACAGAATATTCAATATTGCATACTGAATGTTCAATAGTGTAGAGAGCAAAGTTCAAGCTCTAAGATCACAATAACAAGATCTATTATCACCCATATCAGTGGATATTTTCAGATTCCAATCAACTCCCAATTCAGATGGCTTAATACTAACTGGATGAAATTGCTTTCTAAGTGGAATAGTTCAATATACAGTCACTACCCAAAAGTCTTGGTGATTCAATCGATGTGCACCCCATCAATAGTATAGGGTTGCGACTTCCCAATGTAACTGCACCTCCCATGATACCTTGTACTGCCCAATGACAAATGCCTCTGGCAGAGGTGGGGGCAATTCTTGTTCTGCTTTACTTGAGATCCTTTTTTGCAGCAATTTGCCTGATTACAGGGCAACCATGGTCAACAGTCCGCAATTTTGTTCCACATGCTACCAACTGCCAATTCCTTGACATGTTCCCAGGCTGCAGCACACCAGGCAATATGACTTGGCAATGATGGAGATATATCATGCGAGCAGTCAAAACAGACAGACAAATCACAACAGCTGATTTAGTTGATATGTATGCATCATAAGTATCACTGACAACCATTGGTTGGTACCTGCGTCAGAACACATATAGGACGTGGCTAGCAAAGCAATGACGAAAGGTTGAGAACAAATACATAATCCAAACAGTACAATGCGCACTTGATGTAAACGATTGGACATAGAAGGAGTGGGAAGGAGATAATTGTAGTGATGAAAGATCAGTGGACAGGACCAATTCAGGGCAGCCAATATGGATCTTTCAACAACCATCTGAATAGCGAGTTACAGACTGTATTGCACCAAAAGTAAAGGCGAAAGGGGTTCGCTTGATAGCCTGGGGTTGTCTTGAGGGCAGAAACCTTGGATCCTTCTGTTCTCTCGTTGTCAAATTGGTCAACTAGGGTATCTCTGTCAACCTTCTTGAGTACCTTCATCTTCCGGTCCTTGAACATGTCCATGGTGCCCCAGGGGATTTCTTCTTCCTGTAGGACGGTGCTTCAATAAGCAAAGAAGCTGTGGTTATGGATTTGTTTGAGAAATACAACATTTAGATGGATGACTGGCCACCCAATTCCACAGACCTCAACTCCATTAAGGATTACTGTTTAGGGCTCAAGTATACACTTCAAAGAATATACCCAGACATTCAAAACACACAAGGAGGCTTGGATAAAGTGATTGCAAGGTTGGCTAAAGTGCTGCCCAAAATCTATCAGGAGACACCAGAGCCATACTTTGAAATACAGTGAAAATGCATGCCCAACTTGGTGGCGGCTGTAATAGATGCCAAGGGATGGTATACACGGTACTGAGTGTGCAAATCTATTCAATCCGGTTTCTCTTTACACAGACAGCATTATAAGTAACTAGATACATCGTATATTTGGTTTGAAGACTGCATCATCATTGGTAAGGGTGTAATATTGATTGTTGCTGCAGATGGTGTTTGCGAGGGAGCATACAGACAAAATCACCAAGACTTGTGCACAGTGACTGTTTTGTGATATTGATGGAATCTTCAAATTCTATCAATACTAATTAAGTGTTGATTATACAATTATGGTAATGTACAGCTGGGTAGATAAATTTAAAATAGATGATTATTTATGATAAATATTCAGTTGAATGGTACTATCAATCAAATCAGATTGATCACTATGTTCAGATACTACTTGGCAGACCATTACCTTCTAAGACTATAGATATCTTCAAGAGTATTTGCAATAAGTTATACAGTTTATTGAATGAAAGACTCCCTCTCTAAATGAATAATGACAAATGCAGTCAAGTAAGCAGCATTCATCCATCAAAACTCAAATTCAAAATATAGTCAGAGTACATTATCTATTTATATGTTAGTGCTGTCCTTTTTACACTCTGTTACATTATGTAGCTCTTTCATCAAAATCACACAACTAATTAAGAAAACAACAGCAAGTTGCCATGGGTCTATTCTTGTATATAACAACATTATACTTAACTCCTGATAGGTATAGAAGATCTGGATCAGCACCTTGTCGTATTCAGTATACTCACCCAGTTAGTTTTCAATATCTCCAGCCTTCCTGCTTGACATATTCATACCCATATATATAAGCTTTCTCTCTCTAATTACAATATTTGAATTTCCACTGAGTTTTATAACTACACTACCATACGCTGATGCCTTAATAATATGGTTGTATATCTCGGTTACATTGTCCACTTGAAATAGTCCATTGAATCTCTCTTTCATATCAGAGATGTTAGTCTATACAGTTCATTTACATGAGGTGGTACCAGTCATGTAGTATCAGACAGTATACTATCACTCTCTTTAATATTTGACTTCTCATCTTCCTACTTATCTGAACAAATTTATCTCAAGTGAGACTTCAATATATTATTTCTGTTTACACCTCCACTGCAGAAATATACACATATATAACTCCCTCTAGAATTTTAAATTCAGTATGCCCATCTTATCAATCATATTGCCTAAATCAACCTCATCTTCACTAAGTTGTACATTTAGCCAATGGATATTAATATTAAAACAGCCGCTATGACATATGAACTTTATCAGATTGGCCATTACCACATCACTTACTTGTCCAGAATAATATTTACTTGTTCCCTTTGTAATAAGTGCCAATTAATATTCCCACAATCCAGCCATCATAATATTGAGATATATACTTTGACTTTTCCTTTGAATCCACCGAGACACCATTATATTCTAATGAGCAATCAGTATTGTAAGTCCCATAGTCAACCCAGATGATGTCAGTAGTATTAGGAACATTCATTATCCATTCTAAATGTGTACCATTGATATCATTGATATTATTATCTTTGTTACTGTTCTAAGTTACCTTCTCCAGTTGCTGCAGGCTAGTCCCACTTATTCAGCAGATCCCAGTGTATTGGTATGCGTCCTCATTTAGGATTTTATTTATCTTCTTCCTAGTAATATCTATATGTGGGCAATAACACCGATCTGCAATAACTGGGTTCTGTGAGCTGTTTGCATCTATTCAGTCAAGTGGAGGTATCACAGAATTTTGAAGCCAATAAGCTTTGAGGTATGATTTGAATTTGTAAAGTGAACTGGTGAAGACAGAATACTTGATAGATAGAATGACAAATCCTCAGCTTGGATTGCAGAATAAACCTACCTCCCGGAATTGTCTGGCTATCCTGAAGTAACATTATGGTTGAAGTTACAGTAATTGTTCATTTCAACTATCATAGTACTATCTATATTGACAGTATATATTATGGTCAATTCTTCAATATACAGTTGGACCTTATGGTATTCACCATAGTTGACACCACACCAATCATCATAGGGAAGCTTTTGGAATTTTTCCATTTTTGACAGTCTGCATACTATTTTGAATTTTTTTGAACTGATAATTCTGTTGCGGGGTTACTTAATCCCAAAGATCAATACCACATTTATTAGATTAAGTACAGCAGCCGAGTCACCAATCGCTCTACTCTTGATCCTTGTCGTATCCCAAGACTCAACTTCTTGAAATCGCTTCTAAGAAAAAACTAGTACCCAGAATTGTCAAAAGAAAGATCAGGTGAGTTATCATAATCCTCAGACTCTTCTCCTGTCCCAAGCCCCATTGTATGGTATCTCCAGACCTCCTTCTTCAAACTGGACAGATTTGTGGGGTGAAGCACAAATCTGGATAGGTGACTTTGTTTGCATTCTTGGTAACTGATGTATAGGTCTCAAAAAATTGTGATGATATTTGCCAATGCTATTTTCGGTACTGACTATCAACATCCGATATCTGAGGTTGTTCCAATTCAGTTTGTAGTAATGTTCCTGTGGAAGTAGATGTCAAAAAGGAGTCACTGTAGTAATAGAAGAAACAGTGAATAGAATTCTGAATAATATTTTAAGGTGTTCTTCGCTGCTAATGTCTGACTGTGGATTTCTGCCAGAGCATTGTTCTCTTCATTACCAGAGCAACATGAGCTTTTTCCACTCAAGTCCTCAGGATCAAACCCCATCAGAATTCTTGCTATGACACCATGATTGCTTGATAGCTTATCTCTAAGGCTTTCACTAATTACCTCATTGATACACCACAAGTTCCGAATGGTTATGGTGTTCACGCATGAGTAGTTTGAAAGCATTATGCTCCTGGATAGGGCGATCTTCAAACACGATATCAAACACACATTTTTGACAGCTCATAAGTTCGACTCGGACATCTCGCATTCTGGTGGTTCCGTAGTTGGAACATCTGATGATGTGTAGTCATATCAGTGCTTAATGCAATTTTTATAATGCCTCGCCATAATCTAGGTGATCAGCATTTGCGACAGAAATTCATTCAGCAACCAAACGGTACTCCGCCAATGTAGATTCTGATACCATCTTCAGGATGTGATGCATGTTGACTCAAACCAATGAGAAAGTTTGCTTCATACTTCATATTATTAGCCTGAATTATTGATCCCACAGACACCGAATGCTTAGGTCTCAACTATTCAATGAATGGGAAGTACCCCAAGTTGTTCCCACGCTTGATGAGATAGACTCGAATGTTCCGTGTTCTCACATATTGCATGAAGTCTGGTGCATCCGTAACTCTGCATAATTGCAATTAATTGTATGTTGTCCCGCTAGAAAAGATATAGTTGGTGTGGTTGATCATTATGCAGACAGATTACATTCATAATTAATGCTCCGGCTATGACGACATACTTCCCTCATCATTAGTAACTCAGCTAGAACCCATATGGGGCTGCTTAATGAATCGACATGCGGCTCCAGTTCAATCCCACTAAAGATCACTTGACTGGCATACATTAGGTCATTTCACAACTTGGTGTTATGCAACATCGGTTGCTGAGAATCTAATATGTATTTGCTATGACAAATCATGTACCTTTACTGCTGCTAAGGGAGAACATCTAGCACTACCTCCCTATGTAGGACCGGTGACCCAACGGTTGCTTTGTCTGAAGAATTGAATATAACAAATGATACCAATCAGAAATGCGAAGTAAAAAAATTCCAACATAGAATTGAAATAATCATTCTCTCCATAACATGCTTTCGCCCTGTTTTCTTTCAAACCTTCTGTCTCTTTTATCTGTGGATCATTCTCATAATCATCATTCAATAATTCCTCTGGATGTTCCTGCACATTATCCTATGTTTCTTATAATATTTCTTCATGTGAATATCCTTGCCAGTTTTCTAAATTGACAAGTTTGGTATCATTGATGTCTGGGCCACTGAAGATAATTGTAAGCAGTATCCAACCCGCATCATCAGCTTTGACTTAGATCACCTCTCTCACCGGGATATTTCCCCAGTATCATTCTGGCAGGCTGACGTTCAACATTTGGAGCATATTTCAAAACTCCAGCAATTGTAGTTTGCAATGTATATTGTTCTTTCCAACTGAGTGTACCTTGAAAAGTCCGTACATCTCATCTTCTAGTTTCATGCATCTTCCTTTCATTCAAATCTTTTTCCAGTTCAGCATTACCCAATCCTTTCTTTTGACAGGCATTATTGCTTTCCTTTTCGGAATATAGTATTTCCCCATTTTCTGCCATGACTCTTCCAAATGTTCAGAAAGTTTTGCAACAACCCTGGTGGTAAAATATCTATACAGTTCGGGTGTGGGGTTCTTGAAAGATGTTTCTATAGTGCAGTTGGTTCTCGGTTCGAATCCGTATTTCGCGTCAGATGGTGACATTTTTTTTGACCAATGTTTCCAAATGTTGTAGGCATATTTGGCCATGGGTAACATTTCTGCCCAATGATTCTGATTGAAACTATAGTATGTCGAAATGTATGCTTCGACGACTTGATTAAGACTTTCTGTCTCTCTGACCATTTGTGGGCGGTATGCTATACACATGCTATGTTAATTTGCAAGCAAGTATTGTAAATCTTGAATGAATTGTCTAGTAAAGTGCCGTCTCGGTCCGATACCACATGTTCTGGAAAACGGTGGTATTTGCATACCCTATTCAGATATGCCCCAGCAACCTCCAGGGAGTTCTTTTTACCAATGGGAATTATATGCACCATCTTTGGGAACGTGTCTACCACCACATGAAGCATGATACATTCTGCCGACTCTGGTATGTCCATTTTAGAGTTGGTTGCTATGTGTGACCATGATTTGCTTGGTAATTATGATGGATGTAGTAACCCATGCTTCCCATGTCATGCAACTTTCGTTCTTTGACAGTTCTCACATTTCTTTTAGTATCCCCAAATATCGTATTCCATATTTGGCCAGTTAAAATTGCCAGTGACCGGTTCTAATGTCCCTTCCCTGCCGAAATGTCCTGTTTCATTCGAATCGTATATCAATCTGGTGATCCATTTGAGTGTATTCTCCGGTGCATATAGTCTTCCTTTCCAACATAACAGATCCTCCTTCAACTTGTAGTTTCTGTCTACTTCCTCTCCTTTGGATATTGCTTCGGAAATGCAAAGATAATGAACGTCTTGCATTGCATCTTGCTTAATCCATTCCTTCTAATCTGGTAATCGATTAGCTACATCCATAGATGCCATATTAATCTGTTGATCATCATCGTCTTCGATTTACATTGCTCCAATCACTAACCATTGACTTGGGCCTAACAGCGGCCTGCTTTCCTCTGCTGTTGTACCTCCCACTGCCAAGGTGTATGCCAGATACCTTGACAGTATATCGGCTTTTTGATTTGCCGATCCTGTTCAATATTGATAACAACATAATATTGCTGGAGGATTTTGGCCCATCTTACCAATCTCCAAATTAGTTTGACTTGCCCTGTGATGTACAATAAATTCTACTGATCAGCATATATCGTAACCTTAGGTTGTATTGAGTTGATGAAGTGTCAACATTTGGCTAACGTGTGTACAATTGCGAGCGATTCCGTAGCGTACACATCGTAAATACACTCTGCACTGGGGAGTTTTGGTGGGACAAAGCTACATAAGTGGATGTTTCCATCATCGAATTTCTGAAAAAGAATGGCAGCTGTTGCAAATTCGGATGCATCTGTGTCTAGCATGGCAGGGCAATCGGCTTTGAAATGTCATAACATTGGAGTTTTTCCCTATGTGAATCAAATTGATATTTTGAGAATAGCTGCTTTGTGTGCTGGTCCAAAAAGACAGGTTTTCCTGTTTCCTCACAACAGGTCACTAATAGGTGATATTAGTGAGGTATAATTTGGTAAAAATCACTGATAACGATTCCTTGACCACTGTAACCGTTGTACTTCTTTTCATAATGTTGGTCACTGCCTGTCCACAATATCCTGAGCTGTCTCCAGGTTCATCGTTAACGTTTTGCCTGAAATGATACATGCTACACAAGGTACTTCTTTTTCATCGAATATACACTTATCAATTTCAAGTCATGTCGGGTTTTCAAGGAGTTAGTCAAATACTTTTCCAACCTGTCAATGATGATACTGAATAGATGCCTTCGTAGCAATAAGTATATCGTTGATGTATGCTACCACTACCATTCCATTGTCTTCATCCAAAGTTTCCATAAGGTTAATCAGTAGTTCGATGCCTAGTAACGGCTGTAAGATAAATTGTATTTTGCTCTGCAAAGAAGCTGGCACATTCGTGAGTGCAAAGGGCAGAACCATATCCCTCTATATGCTAACCATGGTTCTGGAGGCAGTACTGTTTTCGTGACCCAAAGCCATCTGAATCAGAAGAAACCCAGCCTTTTGATCTATCTTTGTTAAATGGTTTTCTCCTTTGACTCCGCTAGCTGATTTATCCATTAATGGAAGTGGTGTTTTATCTTTCACTGTATATTGGCTTAAGTGTCGATGATGACCACATGATCATAATGCTCTTCAATTCCACTTATGAATGAATAAGATTCAACTTCACACTGGACTGCTTGATGGTCCAATCTTTCATTCTTGAATCATCTTATCTCGATATTCCGTCAAAACTCCCTCTTCTTCTTCGAATAGTTGGTAAATTGGTCTCAATTCCAGTTCAATTTGGGGTCCAATCAGTTCAATTCTATGATCGCATCCTGTATGCTTTGGTAATTTTGTTGCCTTCGTAGAATTAAACAGGAGCAACCATTTATCATAATTTACCATTAACCGCTCTTCTATTGAAGGATAATTGACTATTATTGCTCCTATTTTCATAACATCGAACCTCATTGCCATATTGTCATTGTATTCTATCTTATATTCCGGATGTACTTTGTGATGTCTAAAATACTCATCTCCACAATGAGGGGAATGTAAATGTCCTTTAATAATTCCAGAAGCCTTAGGTTAGGTTGAATACCAGGCTGGGATTGAAGCATCGTAGTCTTTGGATGTTTCCATGACATCACACACATGGGCTTGAATGTCTAGGGATGTATAATTACCAAACAATAATCCTGGAGAAATAGTAAATATACCCACTGTGTTTATGTTGGTCCCTCTGAGGTTGGAAGCACAAGCTGGTGAGTTCCTCCTCACCACGGGAATTCAGAAAGCTAGCGTAGTTTCCGGAGACAGTACAAAGGATGTACTGTCTGAATGCAATACATATCAGACAGGAAACTGTTTTCCTTCGAAGTCAATAACGAATGTAAACATTGGTCTTTTAGTGATTTCCATATGAGAATATCGCTATATTTTTCCAGTCTTGGAACTGGACTGAACGAAAACGGAGTTTTGAAATGTATTTGGTTTTTTTGTATTTAGCCGGGGGCAATCGGAAGCAGCATTGCATTTTGACATTGCCATTATTTTGACAATAGCAAGACCACAACAGGTCTTAAGTAGAGTTCGCAACGGTTCCAGATTTGGTCCCGGCGGGTATTATAGGTCTGCATGAGAATGGCCTTACGACATCAACAATCGACGAGTTTTTATACGAACCGTCCAATTAAGTCCATGATAATTCGTCAGAAAATTTAGCATTTGGTATATCAAATATGCAGCTTTGCATGGCGCATCTTTTGGTGTTCTCCGATTTTCAATATCATGAAAATTCAGCAAGCGATTGGGTAAAAACCTCATTTTTGGGCCCAAAATGGCACCTTATTCAAAGCCACTAGCTGAATTGTTGAGATATGCAAAATCGGAGACTACCAAAAGATGCACCGTGTGAAACTGCATATTGGACATACCAAACACTAAATTCTCTGATCAATATTGGTGGAGTAAATTGAGGGAACCGTTTGGTAAAAACCTGAACCGAACTGGCCGCTTCCTGGTTTCCTTGGAACCGCCATAGTAGAAACGGTCAGAAAACGGAACCGTTGCTAACACTAGTCTTTGGAGATAGTGTATAATAATCTGAGATATAAGGCAATAGTTCATATCTCCTTACTGGCCAGAAGTTTTGACCTTCCGGTCAACCTCAGAGGTGAAAAATAATTATCACTTCAGATGGTATTTTCCTCAAGATCTGATTAAGTTAAATTCTTAATCAGTATCCCACCAATTAGCAGATCCTCACTGCTATATTTCTCAGTGGAATCTCTAAGCTTGTCACTGTTTTCTCTTTCACTGCCATCTTCGTCAGCAGAAGCCCTAACCTTGTTGCTGTGTTCCTCATCCGATTCAGATTCCTCCACATTTGCATCTTGTTCACTTTCATTGATCTCTCAAGCTCCTATCCTCAGCTTCTGGTATTCCTCAGGTTTTGGGAATGGTGCTGTACTTTGTTCCATTTGGATCCACCTCTAACAATCCATAGTTCTGTGTGCTCCTTTCCAGCCTGCAGGCTAAGCACATCTCATACATTCCCTCACCTTGCTTCTTCTTTCTAATTCCACTGTATTGATACCCTCTACATGGGATGCAAAGGATTTATGGTTTCCTTTGGTACTCTTTTCAAAAGACGCCCTTGGCCATGCTTTTTTGTGGTTTCAAAGCATCGTATTGTTTTTCAACTTGAAATGTATCATCTTGTTTGCATTGATAATTCTTTGTAGGTACCTTTGTTTCAAAGTTCCCCTGTGCTACATCCGATTTTCCGGCAGTTCTTCCTGCTCTACACATGGTGTTGATGATATGTTTGTTGGATGTTCCAGTTAGGTCCGCCGTATGCATTTGCTCTAAAATTTCAAATTGCAGTGGGTCCAGAATCAATTTTTTCCTAGCTGCTTTCATCAATTGAGCATTTCATTATGCCTATGTGTTAGGATATAAATATCCCAGATGTCCCCTTGGTACCAAACATTCTCAATTGTCGCATATGCCTCACCTCTGGCTTCGTAATTTTCAAACCTCTGTTGTATGGCATCGTGATATGTAGTTCATAATGTGGGAAGTTTTCCAGCTACAGCTTGCATTTCCCATTACACATGCCTGGCATGAGCATAGCTTCAGAGAAAGCCTCTGACCTAGATTATAGTGCTTCCAGAATTATCACATATTTCTGGCTCATCGTTGATAAAAGTCTGGAACAACACCCACCAAGCTTCAAAATTGTCTTTAGGTCTTCCCTCAAAAAGTTTGGATCATGTGGCTTGATTGGCTTAATTTCTGGTCTTTATTTTCTAAATGCTTCACCAGATGCTGCATTTGGTCCTGGTGGGCCTGGTGGATGTGGTCCTGGCTTGTGCTAGCAACAGGTCCGGGTAACCTGCCAGCTGTCTGGGCTTGGACCGGAAAAACTGATTGGCTCGGTGTCAGACCCATCCTACCACCCAACCCACTGCTTCTTGATGGGCCAAACGCGTACCTGTACACATCAACTCAAGGGTTTCGCCGGGCTTCGCTATACCCGTCAGTTCCAATCTCCTGTCCTGGTGTTCTGGTTTTTCTATCTATGGTCGCATTCAGATATCCTACTGTTAATTGCAAACTATTGACTTTGGTACGTTATTGACTATGTTTGATGTATTGGCTGCCTTCAGAATCAAAAAGAAGCTAGACACGCTCGCGGCCCCATGCTGAAAATGAGCATCAACAGGGCGTCCACGATCTTGGGTCTTGTATCATGGGTAAGATAAGATGTTGGGGACAGCCGCATTGAATATTCCGGCATTCGTTACACCACAAACCGATATGTTTGCAACTGCTCCGGCAACGACAACATATGGGGAACTTTTGTGGACACTTGATATCATCCCTGTGAGATTGTAAATGCCACGAGGGACATCTCGGTAAAGAAGTAGTCATATGATGCCATGTTCTGGGAAACCACACTCTCACAGATGCATGGAATCTTTACTGCCAGTTGCGGTACCCGATTTGTCACCGAATATGAATTTTACACCTGTTAAACCCGTAAGCATTTACCCCTGCAGGTAGCCTCCCTGGGTAATTTCAATACTGGAATCGGATCTAGACAGAGAAATTTTAATGGCTCATTTATAGATGGCAGATCAGACACGCAAATTGCGATTTTTGGTGTCATATCTTCATTACAAGCAATTAGTGTACCTTCTCTGCTATGTGTCAGCTTTTGGTTGATTTCAGTGCCCAAATTGTGACGCATGATAATTCATCGGTGTATGTGCAAGGGTCATAGAGGTCATCAGATAGTTCTAGACTCCAAACCGAGTTGATTGACAATGAATCAACTTGATATCGTCCTGCCTGCTATGTTTAAGCAAGAACGCAAAAACCCAATCAGAGACCAAATTTATGAGCAAAATTTTAGTCAGTGATGTGATACAAGACATAGATGGGGCGGTCGATGCTTAATGCAAATCTGTACGATTGACCACTGTCATGCAGCATTTATCCATACATTCAACAGCATAACTCTGCGCTCAGACCTGGTGCACATGGTCAAGAATTTGAAAATTGCATATGGTAGGTCATGAAAATGAAGGAGGAGGTGCTGGATAAGGAACGGTGAGGAAGTTGGGGTGTATTGATCAACAAGTAGTGGATGGATCGACATGTGGTAAATTGCCGGCCGAAAGAGCTGACATGTGACAGTACTATGTCATCCATCCATCAGATACCGTGTGTAGCGGTGGACCAGAAATTGAGAGGCCACAAAGCTTTTGGATGCAACTGAGTATTCATAGACATGATACATTGGCTGGCAATGATGGCAATATGATTATTGATATACAATTATTGACCGTTCAACAACTGTTGGGATGTGTTGATGGTGAGCGTCAATGGAGTGTCAAGGATTTTCCCTCTCACACATTTGGCAATCGAAGGGCTACATCATTGCATTCTTCCAAAGTGAAAACATTGGTGGTTGTAATAGATATGAAGGAAATTGACACGTTCGTTACCCCATCCTAGAAATGTGCGTCAACGGAGCGTCAATGCTTTTTGTTCTTGCATCATGCATAATCCGAGGGCTGCGTAATGGGTATTTCCCATATTCAAAGTATTGGCCACCTGTATTGCAAATAGTGTTAGTGACGATGCCGCTACCACCTAAAACGAGCGTCAACAGAGCATCAACGATGTTTGGTCATGTAAGTAAGGTATTGGGCAGTGATTTGCTCACTGTTATGCATAAACAACTTATTGGCAGCCTGTATAGGCAAAACAGAAAGCGACACAGTCGCTGCCACGTTCACAAAATGAGCGTCAACGCCGCATCAATGATTTATGGTCTTGCATCTTGCACAATCCAAGGGCTGTGCAACAACATTAACCCATAATCGAAGAATTGGCAATGTTTATTGGCAATAATGTTGGTGACGATGTCACTAGCACCTAAAATGAGCGTCAACGGAGCATCCACAATTCTTGGTGATTTATCCTGCATGATCCAAGGGCTGTGCAACGGGAGTAACCCATAATCGAAGTATTCGCTGCCTTTAATGGCAATATTGTTAGTGAAGATGCCGCTACCATCTAAAATGAGCGTCAACAGAGCGTCAACAGAGTGTTAATGGAGTGTCAACCATTTTCGTTCTTGAATCTTGCATAATCCATGGGCTGTGCAACAACATTAACCCATAATCAAAGTATTGGCAGCTTTTATTTGTAATATTGTTAGTGATGATGCCGCTACCACCTAAACTGAGTGTCAACAGAGCGTCAATAAATTTTTGTCTTTTATGTAATGTAATTGGGCAGTGATTTGCTTGCAGTTATGCATAACCAACGTATTCGCAGCCATTATAGGCAAAAGAGAAAGCGACATAGTCACTACCACATTCTGAAAATGAGCGTCGACGGTGCATCAACGATTTTCGGTCTTGTGAGTATGGTAATTGAGTGGTGATTTGGTCGCTGTTATGCATAACTGACGTATTGGCAGCTTTTATAGGCAACAGTGACAGTAATATGGTCACTGCCCCATTCTGAGACTGAGCATCAACAGAGTGTCAACAATTTCTAACTTTGCATCTGGGGTCATGTAAGTTCCTATTGGTTGCAGACATCCATTGATGAGGCATTGGCAGCCTTTAAGGGCAAAAACAACAGTGACACCATCCCGGCCGCATTCTGAAAATGAGCGTCAGCCGAGTGTCAACAATTTCTGGTTTTGCATATTTGGTAATCAAGGCATTGCAGGGATATTTGAGCACATAACAGAACTATTGACCACCTTGATAGGCAAAAATAAAATATATGAAAGGAAAAACCCAGATTTCAAAATAATCGATATCGCAAACTGCAAAACATGCAAAAACACATTATTGGCTGTGGAATATGCAAATTTGATAAGATAGTATTATCAAACTGCAACAACAAGAGCCTAATATGAATCTAGAGTTGGACCTGCTGGGCGACCCGCTCACAACCCACCCAATTGACACGGGTTCGGGGATTTCCATCGAACCGTTCCCGAGTTGACGGTTTGGGTGTATTGACAACACGGAACGCCAATTTGGCAACACTTCGGTTTGGCCCTGGACCCGGACCCGCAGTCACGGTCTAGACCTGTTGCTAACACTAGTCATGGCGGGCCTGGATCTCCTTCATTTGAATCTCCACCATCATTTCCTCCATATGAATCTCCACTTCCTGCTCCTCCCTTTAACCCATATAAGGACTCCGCATCTTCCTTAGTATCTTGAAGGCTGTTATCTGTATATCTCTCACTCTCATCAAACCTTTGGACATTAGACCTGCACGAAAGCTGTATCCCACTTGGTTAGGTTTCATTTGGGCCACTATATACAGACTGTAGTTTATGAGCTGTGCTTTCTGAGAACTCATATCTTTCCGTAGGTGTTGTTAGTCCTGTTCATAATTCCTGAATGTTTGGTGAGTTCCCTCCATCCCTGTTCCATGTCTATCACTGTCACTCAGGGTTGGTAGTGATTGGATTTTTTGCTCAAATATACCCAACATATTTTTGTATGATTGTTGAGCTTTCTTCCAAATTTTTATTTGTTTGTTCAGCTTGGATATCGATTTTGACATGGCTAATACCTTTCATGAAGTATCACTCTGTCTCTTGAACATGTCTTGTACCTGGGCATGAATCCCCTGAATCAATTCTGATGCCTCCTGTACAATTCAGTCATGTTGTTTCTGTAGAATGTTGACACCAATTTGTAGTTCATCCAGAACAAATTCTTGAATTTTCATTTGTTCTCCAACTATGGAGACTTCTCTGCCTATCTTGGCTTGCTCGGGTTTCAATTGAGACTTCAGATGTTTAAGCTTATAACCTACCGACTAGCATTCTTCCTCCGTTGTTTCCCTCTTGGCGTTGCATACGTCAACTATATGCAAAACCTGTTCTGCTAGTTAGTCCAGTGATTGCTCAACTAGGTTGGGTTCTCTCATTGAGACCTCTCCAATATCCAATTCGGCCTGCTCTGGTTCTTCTGATTCTTTGACTATACTTAACCATTGTTGCGCTTCCTCCAGCCATTGATGATATCCCTGGCACGATTGTGGTACATCCCGGGTTGTTCAGGGAGATTTCCCTCTGCTCAATGTTGCAACACTGGATCTGCTCGGGTGCAATGCTTCGCTCGAATAAGTAAAATCCCTTCTCTGTGCCGCCATTGTGAAAGGTAATGAAGGGGTTGCTGACCAGTACTGTATATATGCCAGTTACTATCTGAACTAGACTGCATGAACTGTAGCAAGCATTGCACTCTCAATTTGCTTTGCGGCAAAGGTATTTACAGATTCAAAACATAGTCAATGCTGCATGTCCCTGGAATGCTCCAACATGATCGAAGGTGTAACAACAGGCGTCCCTTGGACTGTAGTTGAATGTTGCCGGCTCTGTATCGGCAACACTCCTTTCAATCTGATACATAATGCAGTAGCAAGTGCTTGGTGTGAAATATTCAACACAATACCATCGTTCTTGAACAATGCAACAATAACATTCTGCACAATTGTATCAATTGTTCATAGGGATCCAAGGACTTTTAAAATATTAAACTGTTACGGGGTGGCTTAATCCCAATAATCACTACAACATTTATGAGATTAAGTACTGCTGCCTAATCAGTAATTCCTCTGAGCTTTTTGCCACATCTTATCCCAAGACTCAACTTCTTGAAATCGCTTTAAAGAACAAACAAGTACCGACAATTGTCAACAGTCAGATTATGTGAGTTACCAAAATCCTCCAAACTCTTCTCCCTGGGAAAGCCCGATCTTAATGTACCTCCAGACCTCAAACATGAATCCGGACAGATCTGTGAGGAGAAATAGAAAATATGATGATAGGTGACTTTGTTCATGTTCTTGGCAATAAACATATAAGTCTCCACAAATGGTGACCATATGTGCTGAAGCTGTTTTTGGTACTGATAATCGATACGGAGGTATACAAGGCTATTCCTATTGAATTTGTCCGTATGATCCAGTGGAAAGAAATATCGAACAGCAGTCATGGTAGTCATTGAAGTAATGGTGGATAGAATTCTTGATACTATCTTAACGTATTCTTCGCTGGCAATGTCTGAATGTGGATTGCTACTCGAGTGCGGTTCTCCTCACTGTTGGAGTAACTGGAGCCTGTTATAGTCAAGTTCTCAGGATAAAACTCCTTCAGATTTCTTGGTGTGACACCATCAATGCTTGATAGTGTATCTCTAAGGCTTTCACTAATTGCCTTATTGATATGCCACAAGTTCCAAATGGTTATGGTGTTCATGCATGAGTTGTTTTGGAGCATGATGCTCCCGGATAGGGCCATCCTCCTGGAAGATATCAAACACACATTTTTGACAGCTCATATATTCAACTTGGACATCTTGCATTCTGTATGTTCAGTAGTTGGAACATCTGACAACACATAGTCCTATCAGCGCTTATTGCAATTACATTAATACTTCACCATATTCCATGAAATGAACATTTGTGTCGGGGATTCAATCGGCGACCAACCAATACTCCGCCAATGTACATTATGACACCATCATCAGGTTGTGATGCATATTGACTCAAACCAATAAGCAAGTACGCTTCATGCTTCATATCATCAGCCTATGTCACAAATCCCTCAGACACTGCAGGGTTAAGTCTTGACTATTCGATGACCTGGAATAACCTCAAGGTGTTCCCACTCCTAATGTGATACGCTTGAAGGTTCCGCGTACTCGCATAGTGCATAATGTATGCTGCATCTGTATCACTGTATAATCGCAACTTCGGTGTATGTTGTCCAACTAGAGAAGGTATAGTAGGTGTGGTTGATAATGATGGGCACTGCTAGCATTCAGAATTAATGGTCCTGCAATGACCACATATTTTTATTGCCATATGCGACTCAGCTAGAACCCATGCGGGTCTGCCTAATCAATCAACATGCGGCTGAAGTTTAATCCAACTAATGCTCACTTGGCTGGCATATATCACAAATACGTGTTTTCCATCATCTGTTGCTAAGAATCTATTATCAATTTGATATGACTCATTATGTACCACTACCACTGCTAAAGGAGAACCCCTAACAAATTCTCCATACATCTTGATTGCAATTACCAGTTAGTCAAGTAGTCGGGTCCTACAGATCATGCTTAAGCTTTATACTGGGTGCAAATATATACAATGTGATATTCTAGCTATTTAATTTGGATTTATTCATCTCTATACAATTCTTTTTACAATATAACTAACTGATTATGAGTTAGTACATACAAATTGCTCAGCATGATATATTGGATTGTTCAGCAGACAATATTCATGATAATCTTCAAGTGCCATAATATCCTGGACTTGTTTTTGTTTACTTCCATCAAGTTGTATATTTTCTAGCATAATCTCTACTTCTTGGAATCTTGTTAACCTCGATAATTTCCAGCACTCAGTCAGATGTAACTTTCATTTATCAGACTCTGTTCAACCAATTTCATTCTGCATTCTCTTTTCAATAACTGTATACACCTCCCTTCTTGACGCTTCGCCAATTCTGCAATAGTTTTCAGTCATCTGTATGCTATCTGCTAAATGCCAAATACTATGGCAATAAAGCATGGTGTATAGTTGCAAAAAAGACAGAAATCGAAAATTTGAGTGTTGGAAGCAGAAATTAGAAGGTTTGCAGATATATAGATTGGATCCATAGGAGTGTAGTTTGTTTGAATAGTAGCTAACGAAGAAAATCTGAGTTCAGATATACATTCATAGATTCTGACTGCTTGTCAATTATCAATGTTTCAAAACTTCGTTCACTTAACGTTCTAGTATCTACTGATCACTGGTTTATTACCATACATTGTTGTAATGATTATCTCATTCATTGAAGAATTTGGTTCTAACTACTACCACAAGAACACCTCCACCACAATGTACTTCTGTGGTATTATTTCCTTGCAGCCAAGTTATTCTGTACTTTCATGTTGGCATATTGTGAAGAATTCAAAATACCTATTTAATTATAGCATATACTATATGGACACCATATTCAGAGATTGAAACATATCGTCACTGCCACTGTTGGTTGGCATCTGATAATATCAATGTGCACTTTCAAGTGTGACTCTTCAGAAGTCATACTATAGAGTGCTATACTACAAATATATTTCCTGCTTGTTACACCAGATTGTATATATCCTGAGTACCGTTGAAATTAGTTTTAAATCAGATTTAATTACTTCAAAGTAACTATTGCAGTTGGATTTCTGAGTTCTTCCAGGTAAGCTCTCATGTACCATCCAATTGTCAGTCAAACTATGACATGTCTATAGTTTTTGAATATTTTAAATTCCCAGGATTTTCAATATTCTTCTCAAAACTCATATCACCACTGTATCCATCACCTTGAGCACCACTTCTATGTTCAAATACAATTGACTCATTTTGGCTGAAAATCGCTAGGGACTGTAAGGTATACTAGAGTGTTGTTGTTGTTGCATAGTACATAGCTCTATTGGAATACTCTAACAATGATTGACATCCAGCAGAAGTGTTTTCAAAATATTACATTTGGCATCTATATGTTATCAGTATGACATTGACTTATGGCTACTGTTATCACAGGAGTATCTCAAGTATGGTGATATTGTATTTATTCCACAAATGCCCCACTCGATTTTGGGCAAGGGCAATTAATAGATATTGTAAGATAAGTTTTAAAGTAATTAGTACTATATTGTACTTAATTTCATACAGTTTTGCTAGCAATTGTTAGTATACAACAAATTCTTCCCCGAAGTATTGCTTTGGATTTCAAAACAATTCAGTCTGATATAATTATAATGGCTCCAGTCAATTTCTGGATACCACTTACACTATAACTTCTACTGCACTACATATCAAAAATTGTCCATATGATGTTTACACTCAATCTCTGCACCAGTTGCAATGGCAAGAGACTATATGAGATACTAAGAAGTTGCAGTATGTACATAGCACTTCATTCTATACAGTATCATTAATAATTACCATTTTTCAAAACTCTGTTGTCCAGACTTGCTGTGAATTCTGAAACAAACCAAGATAGATGCATGTTTGATCTTACCAGCATGACTTCTATTACCACCAATATCTGAGACTGTAACAGCAGTACATGACCTGTGGCTGGGTAACAGCAAGTCTGTCTAGTCAGCTTGGTACAAGCCTTTGCTTGCAAGCAATTTTCATTTGTATATATCTACATCTTTAATGACTCACATTCTTGTTTGCAACCATATCCCTATCATTATGATATCTATGCCTATGGGGCTGAATAGAGGGCCACATGCCCTTACTCTATTGTTCTGTTTTCCGTAAACAGATATGTTTCACTCCCAGGATTTCGTGTATTCACCCCTTTTCTGACTAGCAGCACCCAGTGGTCAACAATTGCAAATTCAACTCTCCAAACAAGTTATTGCAGTATCATTACTTCAAAGCATGGAGCATTGACAGTTCCATAACTGACATCAGCCACCTGATGGCAGTGGAGTGTTGTTGAAAGACTATTCAGTGCACCAGGATCATCAAGAGCCATGACAGCGTTAAGAATGAATTTGGAATACAACGATTTGCTACGGCTGACAACAGATGTTGTATAAACTCTATCAAAGTGAATCGAAACACCATTCATACAAGTCAATTGAGGGTGTTCATTAATATCAGAATCTACAATGGCTGGAGTGATCTTGCCCCTGAATGGACAATACTGACAACCAAAGGGAAAGTCTAGAGATGATTTACAAGTCTGCACAGTTATGACACATTCCATCTATTAGAGAAAACTGTACCTATTACAATTCCAATCTACACCAACAGCTCTAGCAATCTCGAAGTAGCCCACTAGTAGAAGTATTCTACAGCCATCCTACAGATACGCTATTCCAGCTAGGAATACCTATGAAGATGTTCAATTGTATGAATAACTCCCACCTACCTAGAAGGATTAGTCTACGCAAGAATCATTCATACTGCCAAGCATGTCTGCATAGGTGAACATTACTTATGAACAGCACACTGTATGACTGAAGCATAATAACCATGAACAGCTGTCCCTCAATTGAATCAAACTTTCAGTGGTAATGGTTTGTGCAGCATGATGTGCGTTTCATGTCGAGACCTACCCAATTCCACAGGCCAACAATCACGATCATGATAGCCACACAGGCCAAAATGACAATCATGGCTATGAAGACCACGATAACTACTGAGGCTACAATTACTACAATTACCACTATGACTACAGCAACTAAAATAACTACAATAACTACAATAACCACAATAACCACAATAACTACAATAACTACAATAACTACAATAACCACAATTACAACACTAACTACAATAACTACAATAACTTCAATAACCACAATAACTACAATGAATACAATCACTACAATAACTACAATAACAACAATAACTACAATAACTACAATAACTACATTAACTACAATAACTTCAACAACTACAATGACAATAAAGACTATGATGACAACCCAGCATACAATTAATATGGACAATTGCAGTCCACCTATTATATCAAAGACATTCAACTGGAATAACATTACCAGCAATGGAGGCTATACATCACTCTAACTACCTACAGACCAAATCAGCAGTGGACTTCCAAACGCACCATGGCTATGACTGCATGCAAGTCAAGAAAGCCAACCATTATTGCCAGTATTTAAGAGAGGAGACAACATTATGTTTTCTGACTACCTCCTTGATTGGTACAACAGTCAGAACACTAAATGCAGGATCCAATCATTCGATGAGAAATGGATCATATGAGTTTTCATCTTCCTGTCCGGAGCTCATTCCATGGCAATCAGTCAACTATATCTACATGAACAAAATCAGGCATTAATATTTCTAATTTATACACATTGCTACCTTCAGTCCTCATAGTGATAAGGTGTGGTCTCACAATTATAAGTCGATCTGCTGTCAGAAGTGCCAATTTCAATGTATGTGGTCCCAATCTGCGAAGATTTAGCGCTCAAACCAGGAAATGGTTAATTAGTCACTGTGTGTGTCATACTAGCTACAACAAAATACACTTCTCTCGTGCACTAGTTTATAGATTGCCCCTGAGCAAGTTTATCTGTAGATACTATTGAGTTGCTCAAACTTGTCTGCAGAGCAAGATATGCTGCCAAACCAATAGTGGTAAGAACAGTCCTTCTGCAGGAGCATCAATGAAGCGGCAGGACTATCATAGGAAATTTCTCTGCTGACAATACCAACTCAGGGACCGCTTGATGACAGCTAGCTACTTGGCAGCTATCATGGGATTGACCCAAAGGTCTGGGGTTTGCCCCAGATTACTGGGAGCTGTAGTACAGGGACCAATGGAAGTGGTATCATGAGCCAGCAGAAGAGTTAACCATTGCTGGCTGAATGGGCATGCAATGAGCACCGGCAGCAGTTGCAGCAGATGGGGGTCGCCATGTGTATTCCAAACGACTGCTACTGGATTCCTGAGACAAGCACAGAGTGCCTGGATTGTGGGTATTCACTTTATCATTGGCACACCATGAATGACAAGGTGTTCTGAATTTTCCCTTTCACTGCATCTGTCCTTCCATTCCATCTTTGGACTAACATGGAAAGAGCAGATTCAGAGGCATTCAAATCCATACAAGTCTGCAATTGAGAGAAAACACCCACAGTCAAATGAGAATTGAAACTGAGAAGTAAACTGTAGAAAAACGAAGTGATATTAACTGCAATTTGATGCCCCAGCATGAGTACACCATACAGGCCAAGCGAGAATCAACTCATAGTCTGAGGATTTCAATGACTGGAACAAATACAGAACAGAATACCAACCAACAGATACCTAAGACAACTTTTCTGCAGATGGCACCTTTATTGGAAACAGAGCTAATGTTGTAACTGAGGGTATTGGACTCACAATCACCGATATACCCATCCTGGAGATGCTGGGAAATTCATACCAATCAATCTTTGACTATTGCAATTTACAGGATGGTATGTGAAAATGTACCCTATCTGATATACATATTTTGGATGCCAATGTATGAGACTACCAAATAAATACCCTGGTGAAGATGTACCTACTAGCAGCCTTGCTGTACCGCGTATCATCCTGACAACTATTCAAGAGGTCAAATCATGTGCTGTATGGCAGAGAATTCAATGCCAATAACAACACCAAATACACTGTCATATTTGTCACCAACTATTATTACCAAGAAAACGATCCAGAATGAGAATCTGACTCAGGCTCAGTGATCTCAAGCTACACAACTACCATCTTTTGACAGCAACAAATCCTTTTTGGAATTGACACTGAATCAAGCCATTCGAATCAACATTCCCTACAAAGTCATATGAGATTAGGCACCAGTGGAGGAACTACTGTCAAATAGCAGGGGATGACTGTACCAGAATCTCAAACAACCTGTAGTGCAAACAATTATGCTTAGAGAAGTTCAAAAATGAAGCACCATGGAATACCTCCACCCATTCAGGAGGCCAGCAGCAGCAAGTGAACCTGGACATGAATCGACCAGTGGACTCAGAGAGCAACAAGACGTTCACACACTAATGTGATGGCAAGTACACCTACAGATGAACCAACAATCACATCCAAAGGAGAGCCAGCCAGCACACCCCGCATGCTGAGACAACAAGTTCACTTCGCATACAACCGATGTCCAGTGTACCTCCAAATGCACTGGAAAGTGCTGAGTCAAAGATGACTGCACCATGAAAAACGAGTGCAAATGTGGCAACTGACTTTGTTCTGGATGAGATACCAAAGAACTATAATATCACAACCGAACAGGGCTATCGGATGAGATCCAATATGATCAGTAAATATGTTGAATATCCTACCACATGGCATCAGGAGAGACAGCTGGTATGATACTACCAAGTGACGATCAACATGATCTCACTGCACCAGATTGTACTTCTGAAGAACAGCACATGGAGAGCAATCAAGAGGATCACCAGTACTACTACCGTACCAAGTGACAATCAGAGATAGTAGTGGAATGGTCCTCCAATGGATCCTGACATTATTGCCGCACGGCATCCCAAACTAATGTCGAAACAACCCATCCTGTGGCCTACCAAATGACTGCTAAATGCCATTGGATATTCCACTCATGCTGTGTACTGAGATGCATGGAGAGAAGTCAACTAACACCACACCACGGCAGTCATCTGACTGCCTTTCAATGAGAAACAGTCCACCGAGACCCAATCAAATGCTGAGATCTGCATAATTCTATGTACATTGTGGCTTTCTGAGATCAAAACTGGGCATGTATCATGGTGAGTATGACAACCTACTGTGATGCCTACATGGTAGATATGGATCAATGATATACTACCAACACTTGAAGCAGTTTACATCCATTCAACAACCCTCGAATGGCCAGTAGTCAGCAAGATTTGTCAACTGACATCTTTGACAATGCCAGGAGCGGAAGCTCACGGCATTATTCAAAGTCAAGATGAGACCCAATTCACAATAAACCATTACACCTAGGTGACCAAGACCAATTCGAATGATGGTTTCTGTCGAGACTGAACTATTCTCCAAACGAAGCAGAAACTGAACCGAAATACCTGTCGAATCACAGTGATTATGATAACCATACTACATCACAGTTACACTACTACCTTGCCCCGGGGGACATTGGCAATCAATAGAATGGGCAAGTCATCGGCAGTGCAACAAATGTATTAGGAAGGAGATAGCCATGTCAACACGATCAAGTGCTACCGACTAATGAAAGCTCATCAAGTGGCAGAATACCGAAACATGTTGCGAAAAGTTGTCTGACAAGTCAAACAAGTTGCCAAAGATTCAACTGAAGCCACCGATGGAGAGCACAGACATGAAACCCCCCTGATGGTAACTAATTGGGACTTCAAACATCAATTACCTTGTCAAGAAGCATCTACACGTTATTGCCACTTACTCATAACTAACTACTTCCATATATTATATGGAGCACTGCACAAAGGCTTGGGTCTGCAACAGTTCACATGAACTTGTTAAGTATAACCGTTAGAGAGATGCTTATGTGTAAGGTGTAAGATGTCAATAAATGAGACATGACTACACACAAGGCAATTGATGGATAGTACCAATGATTGCCAATGGGAATGAATGATGGGGGAAGGGAAAGCTCCCATCGATGCCAAGTTATGAGTAGAAGCTCTGACACCCAGATAAATCTAACCAAGACCTACTATGGGATAAGCGCTTGTGCTGTGGCACTGCATGCTATGCTGGATAGTATATATGGTCAGAAGTTGAGATGATCAGGGATTGAGGTCTGAGACTCAGGAGCAGAGAATCTGGATCAACAGAGTCTTGGGAGTCCGGACCCAAGGAAAGTAATTGATTCAGTGTTCCATTCTTCTGTTTCTCTCTTCCTGTCTCTTTTCCTTACTGCATTACTTTATTGAATGTTGCCCCAGTGCAAATTGCATCAGCATCGGTTGTTACTACCTCCTAAGTGTGGGCAAGTGGGGGTGGGGCATTGCTGTGCTCTGGATCCCCCAAATGGCTACCATCCAGTACCAATCAGTAGAGGGACTTTGAGTTTGCCAGAGTACCTACATGGCATGATTGTTTTATGCATTATTTCCTGTCTTTCCTTTCCTTTTCTCTCATACAGTATATGCACCCTAGATGGTCTGCATCTAAAGACTGGGATATGGTAAGGGCAACAGGTAACCCGGAGCCAGGTCATGGCCAATCAATATAGATGGCTCCCCACAGGCCATAGATCTGTAGCTCGAATCTTACATATATATCTACAGCTACTAGCAATCACATCCATATTTGAAGCATGATTCTTCTACTTATAATACTGATACCTATAGGGCCAAATACAGATATATGTGCCCATCCAGATACTATATAATACAACTGTTGAAACTGTTATCAGCATGTGCAAATTGGATATGATATATCAGGTATTATGGCTACAGAGTAGATTGAACTCTAGAAAGTTGGTTATATTGTATAGTATGCCATTGTATAGTATTTTCCACAAGTGGCAATATTGAACTAATCAATCCTTTTGAAATCAGGGTCAATTTGCTTAAGTTTCATGTACAATTCTCATTAGTAACATGACTATGCTTGCAGTCAATATTCCTGTTATGTAACCAGCACTGTCCATGCTACACATGATCTTTTTGCTTGATGATGTGTATCCCTTTCATGCTTTATCGTTTGGAATTTTGAGATTAGCTCAGCAGTTGCTATTGTCACATGACATTTACTATATATCAATTATATAACAATTGGAATCATCCAACTGATGTTTCTCTCTACAATCAGCATCTACTTCTGCTTTCATCCAATATACATCTGGAATAAAGATGTTACCACAACACTGGAAAGTAATTTCGAGTGATTTTTTCATTATAAAGTGAATTAGAGTGAAATAATGATTGATAGAGTTGATGACTATTCCATGGAATACCAATAGAGTATATATCAAGTGATTCCTCTGCTTGAGATTCTTCTCTTTGGCTTGTTATCATATCGCATCATCAATTCAGTTCTATACTATTTATTCCTTTTATTTACTGACTCTTTTACCACTATAATACACTTGCTTCTCTACTACTCATTCTATGCTTTCAACCATTATAATCTTTCTATTGTATCACAGTATCTTGACAACTTAAACCTAATCATTTGCCTTGCAAATGATTAATATTTCGACACTCTCAGAAAGAACAATTTTGCAGCTCTATCAATACTGGTGATTACTGCATCTAAATTATCTCACTGTCGGTCTATATTTCAGCATGATAATAATTCCTCCAATAATACTATTGATATCTTCTAAGAAAAAGACCCTACTGATGTTTAGTGTTAGCAACAGGTCCAAATTCCCAGTTTGGTTCTGGGTCCGGTTCCGACCCGGAGCCGGACCATTGCAACGGGTTCCCACACAAAACCCGCTCCTGAAATGTCTACATTTCTTGCTTCAATTGAGTATTGGAGTTCTCATCGTATCACAACATAATCCATACGTGAAATATGCAGTTTGATGCCTTCTTTCATCTCCCATTCTCCGATTTGCAATCGGATCAATAGTTGTTGAGTCGCGATGGAAACCCGGTCATTGTGGAGTGATATTGGGCTTAATTTCGAAGCGACTCAACGAATATTGATCCGATGGCAAATCTGACAATGGGAGTTGAAACAGGGCATGAATCTGCAAATTTCACGTATAGATCATGTTGCGATACGATGAGAATTCAAATACTTAATTGGAGCTACAGTTGTACGAACCATGAAATTGTACTGCGGTCCGGTTCGACCCCGTCCCCAAATCCCCTGGGTACCCCTGTTTTCCGGGTAACAACTCAGACCTGACCGTCCGGTCCGGTTCCAAACCCAACCTGCAGCCAGGTAACCTGGAACCGTTGCTAACACTACTGATGTTCCAGTTAGTCTGCTGACTCAATAACCTGTTAGTGTTTGCATTTTATCTGTGACAGGAACTATTTTATATAGGAACCTTCAGTGGATAAATTCGGAAGGATTGGTAATCGCAGGATATTCTGTCGCCTATCGTGGAATGATTGGTCCAGAATCGAACTTATTTGCACCTTGTTTGATATGGAATTACATCTCATAGTAACATCAACTGATACTATAGTCTTGTACACAATTTGGTATGAATAACAGTCCACTATGCTGTGGAACTGCCATATATACATGTTGAGACTGATCAACCAAATCATATATGAATTCATCTCAGTTTCAAATGAATTATCTTTTGGTGATTATCAAACATTTGGATATATTGTCAAGCTGGGTATGTCAGAGTTACCCGAAATCACTTTGACGATAGTGAATCAGTAGGGAATCGTTACTATCAACTGCACTATAATGCAGGAGATTACAGAGCAGATAAAGCTACCTGGTAGCATTATTATACCAAATCTTCAAGCAAAAATTGACTGATTCTTTGGGAATATTTCAAGGTCATCTTGATTTTTGTTTCCTGCAAAGTTCACATTAGACTGACATCTGTATATGAACTAAATTCACCTTGAGATTATATTTTCTTCTGTGGACTGGAATGTGTTTTACTTTCTTGGTTGCATTTGGATATCATTGGGTATTTTCTTTCAACTGTATTGGAAAACTCTTTTTACACTACACCTTTCTATATATTCAATATTTAATTGTCCTTTAACCGCATTTTGGAACCTAGTATTCCACAAGTATAAACAAATGGTTACATATTCAACAACATGAAATTGTATGATCGATTCACCAACTCAACTTACAGCATTACTGAAATAATTCATACACAGATAGGACTACTGTGTCACTAGCAGTTGCAAACCAATAACCCTCAGCAATCTGTCCAAAATCCCAAGTAATAATCTGTCAAAGTGATATGTGGATATCCCATCAAATTCCATGAGTAATTATGAATCTTTGGTACTTAATACTATTATTACACGGAATTATAAAGTCTTCATTCCTTAACATATCTAATAGGTGGTTCATATTTTTGTTAAAGATGAAGATATATGGGGTCATTGTCAGGAAGACAGGGTACAAACTGATAATGATCTACTATACAAGCTTGCAGTATAAACTTGTGAACTTGATAATTCTTTGGCTTAAGTACCTCTATCAGACTAATCCAATAATCTATCACTGTACCCATTAGTATTTGCCTCTTTACTTTATCCTCAATTCAAACTGAATATAATTTCAGCTTTTAAATATTAGTTTTCCTTCTGTATGCCACTATAGGAAAGTTACAAGTCAATAGGCAAGTCAGTCTCCAGCTACTGGTAATTTACCGTATTGATCTATATTCTATGTACTTTTTACGATCAATATGTTCAATTTCTTCCCAGCGTACTACTATTACTTACCGCCAGAAATGATTAATGATATCTACATATCCCCCCAAGCATTGCTGGTAACCACTACTACAACCCCAACAAGTACAATTTTTCACAAATTATATAAATATTGATATTCTTGATATATCAGAGTTCAAAGAATAATGATTCTTTATCTTACAACATCAAATGCTGTTTTTCTCCACCACTGGATACAATAATCTCTTCATGCCAGTAGCTATTGACTATATACCTGTAGGTAGCAAAACTTACAGTTTTGAAATCAATTCCAAAGAAATGATATTGGGAAATATTCAGTAATATAACAATCTATATTATATTACCACTGACAACCCTCTGTTCTCGTTACTTGCTAATCTAATATTGTACCACTTGACATGGCCTATAGTGAAATTGGATTAGTTATAATTATACAGTTCAAATTAAGTATATAGACAGATTAAATAAAACATCAAGTATAAATATTCAAGAGTCCAAGTATGTTGGTCACACTAGTGGCAACTATCTATGAATATTCCACAAGTGCATAATTAAATTATACTTGTCAGAGATATTTATACAACCCAGCAATGCAATCCACCTTGCAGAATAAAGTGCAGTATACATGAATTGTATAAGTTATAAAATAATATTTCAATATAGTAATAAAATCCTGACATAATTGTTAATATAATTGAATGATGATCAAAGTGTACACACATTGGCAAGATTGACCGCGAGTTGAAATATATTTTATTTATCTATAACAAACTGATGAGGAATAATCAAACTAACTAGAAATGATATTTGACATCCAAGGATAGAATAGATCTATGGATATACTAAATAGTATATTGCAATTAGGAATATTATAGGTATTATTTTATTTTTGATTTTATTCTGATAGTATTTGCAGTTGTAAAGCACAATCTAGTTATTTAGCAAAATCAGAATTCATATTTTATTCCCCAGAACTTGAAGTTATTGACTGAGAAAATATAGTATTTAGTTACAAATCAGAAATATCAAGACATTGTAATAAATTTGCTGGATTGTAACTTTCCATCACCAGGCCATTTAAAATATGGCAACAGGCCCCACCTACTATGACACTTCATGAATATGACTAAATTAATAAATGATAACACAAGCATTTGTAAAGCTGTTTAATTATACTATAGGTAATTCAGATTATAGTCCCAGTTATCACTACTATTTAAACTTCAACAATATCTATCACAATCTCCAAAATCACCTCAAGAACTCTTAATTGTATCTCTGTTGTAACAATCATATAAATAGCATTGAACCAGATTGTCATCAAGAGCCTGCTTCAAAATTGCACAATGAGTTCTTCAATCACTTTCTCTAACCTAACCTTTGATAAAAGCATGTAGAGCAATATTCCTATACTGACTATCATTTGCTACAATGACTGGGATTATGACATGATTCTCATCTAATTGGCTGTAAGCATATACACAATTATCAGAGTACAAGATTCTCATCTGCAGCATCATGAGTCTGACAACAATGACAATAATGATACTTTAAACACGATGGAATCTGTGGAAGTATCTTTATTCAACCTTCGCTGTTCCCCCAATGTATTGCGTATTATCCAATGTACCAAAAATTCTTATGAGTTGTAGAACATACTAGAAACCAGCCTGGACAATATTTAAACTTACATTTGCAAAGAGGACAATATTTGCCTGTTCTGTGATCGTTAATCAATAGAGTATTACCCACCTATGCCATACTTCACGATGCTTAGTAAGTACTGCATATACCTGGGCCATACTTACCATCTAATTAGTAATCACCACATGTCAACACAAGTACTAACATCACTGCCAATGCAATATGCAATGATATTACAGGTTGTGATGAATCAAAGACTGTCACCTATATGTCAAGAAGCTATACATGACCTTCTACAAGAAGTAACTACAGCCAGTCTTATCAAAGCACTCAGAGATGCATCCTTGGGGTCTGCCCTTTTTACCCAACATGGAAGCTATCTTGCCAGGGTAAAGGCTAGAAGTGGTAAATGTAGTGGATACAGTGAATGCAGTGGACATGGTGGACTTGGTAAATATGGTGGAAATGGTGAATTCAGAAGGAGCAGCAGATCTAGTGGATATGGTGGATGTAGTGTCCATGGAGAAAGCATTCAAAGCACTGATGGCAATGGGAATGGGAAACAGAGAAAATACACCTTGTGTAATATCGACAGCCATACCTCAAATACATAATGAAAAGTGACATTTTCACCGTATGAGGAAAATAGTGAATGAACAGGTCAGTGCATATCCTACCGGCATTGGCTCCCAGGACAAGTTACAGTTGGTTGGATTATCTACAAACATATAAGAAACTAGCTGAGAGTAAAGATAGCGACTGGTAGAACAGTGCAGACTACAGCCAGAGACCGTAATCCCTTATAACCAACAGCTTATGCTGTCACTGCCACCACTGTTCTGACATCAGTCATTGACTTCATCACATCCCGTCACATGTGCAATGACAGCATCAGCTGTTTAGTTATCAATCAACTGTCACTGTTCAGTGGTAATGGAAATTGACAACAATACTTCAGTTGCCAACATACATTATTGTTCCATCAATGCCATACGGGGCTAACAAGTGGAAGCTCTCCATACTCCTACTTTTCAACATTTCCTTCTATCAATTAGCCACATGGATAGGGTGGGTATACTACTATATTTTGGAAAGTGAAATGCTCCATAACTTCACCATGTTTTGGCATTCTTGGTAGAATACATAATCAATTGCACATATAGTATTGCCTGCACAACTGCACTACTATCATTGACTACTGAACAGAGGAACAAGACAAACCTCACTTCCAAGAGTACTAATCACAGAGTCTACAACGAAGTGTACAGAGCCACCTATGATTGCAACTTCTAGTACACCTTGGACTGTTATAACTAGGTCCACTTGCAGCTCTCTTACAGTCTCAGAGCCAGAACTATGGCACCAACAACCAGCTCCTATGAATCCTACTGTCACAGAGTCTCTAGTTCAGGGATTTACACATGATAATTCGAAATACACAGTATGTATCCAGTCCAAGCATGCACAAATAGTTCATTGGATTGATAGTCAATTGCACTACAAAGCCTTTGGACTTGTATATGTGGAGGTGTTTGGACTTTACACCAACCATCTCAGATAATTGATACTTTATACACTTCATCAATTACAAAACAATGTACACATCTGTATGACTACATCCAAATACACAGGTCGAAATCTGCACCTCTATCACCCTATGATTTGTCACTTCAGTAGTTTCAATTTGCAATGAAGATATGTAATCCCAACATAATGATGGACTGTGAACATACAATAATGAGACCCCTGTCCAGGTCTGCAGGAGATCCTAAACGTGCTTCTGCATTTTTAAAATACTGTTTCCCAGAGTCCCAGATCCTATAATCGCAAGTTATTTTGTCTATTATATTCCTCTCTGTTTGAAATATTATTTCACAATCACAACAAAATCGACTACTTTCTACTATGACAATTGATATCTGTATCAGTCTATCTATGTAGGTGTTATTGTTGATCTGGCAGTTGCTGGAAATGGAGCACAATCTGAAAAACACATGTAGTCTGTGGTTGTGTGGACCTTGAAATGCAATTAGAAACTGTAATTAAGGAAGTCTAGGGATATGCTTTGGAGGTAATTATCTCATGAAGTTAGATATGGACTTGGAGGCAGCAGTCAAGCCAAATGTAAGGTGTATAACAAAGTGGTCCATCTGGAGGTGGTAAATAGAAACCTTGGGGGAACAGGAGCTGAGACTCGATTCTGTGGTTAACAGGTAATAGTGGAAATGGAAAGAGCACAGTACAATATAGTTGGCTCTGTGATATGAGGGATAAGATGGGCTGGGAGTGGGAGACAGTTGGTTCTCAGTTAATGCTATACTTGGGGTTTGTTGATAACCATGCCATTGAGGGTGGAAAGAGATTACTTAACTATGTAATGTATGGTGATAATAAAGTTGTGGATAATGAAGAGAGAGATGGCTGAGGGAGATAGGGGGAAATGGGGGAAATTATCATTGAAAACAGAAACATAAGGGGATTTCGTATGTGAGTTGATTTACCATACTGGTACAGCATATATTACATACAGTACAGCAGGGAGGAATGAGGATATGAGGTATGCTGAATACAATAAGGCAGGATATCCTCGGAATTTTCCACACATAATTCTTATTATTCCCATCTTCATCTTGGGTCACTAACATTCATTTGCATGTTGCAGCCATCAACAGAAGATCTGAAGTTAGGGTATTCCTCTCTATCTGTCCATTGTGTAATCATGAGTCGACATCAATCACTTCATCAACCAAATAGTGACCATCTTGCACCATGTCTCCATTCCGTCTCCTGATGATGGGTTAATAATATAATGTAGCAACATTTCGCATATATCATATCAGATTGATCTCGTGCAGTTGGCTCTCTGAAGGCTGAAGATTACAATCAGTTCATGATACTTCCACAACTGCAACTTAGCTGATGCTTAAACTCTCAGTATCTAATGCACCTCCCTCCCTATCAATCACCTCTTGATTTGCCAACTCCTAGTAATAAGTTGATTTTGTTCTATTACTGCTTCAAATGAGCATCTCCACTTTTATTTCATCCTGGCCTCCATGTGGATCTCCAACCTTACTTGATCACTGTTCTGATGTGTATCTCCAAGTTTTCTTACTCAGATTCTGCAAGGATATTTGTGAAAAATCACAATTATGGTCATGATGTGAATCTCTGAGTTTATCTGATCACAGCCTCCAAGTGTATCTCCACATTGACTCCAACATATCCTCCAAGTTTAACCTTAAAGTTTACATGATGATAGTCTCAAAGTAAATCTCCCAGTTCACTTACTCTCCTCCACCATATATAATCTCAAACTTCACCTCAGGATGCCCAATCTGTGTATTCCTAAATCAGCTTTATCAATGCCTATGTGCATCTCTATGTCCACTCAGTTGGTATATCCAGGTGGACCTGTACATACACTCAGGTACATTCTGAAACGAGTCCTGAATACTGTCAATGGTTTGAATGATCTATTGATGGAGAGTTGAATCAATAAGAGTACGTATTCAATAAATGATTTGAAATTGTTATACAATGAGCAGTAAGTACAATTTCCACATTCACCAGAAACATTCCCAGAGAATGTATTATTTCTTCTTGTCTGCTATGCAGCTATGTGACATGCTTCCATGTTTGTGTCACACTTTTCCAGGTGCCCCCAACCTGGTTACTAGTCCATCTAGTTGCATCCAGATTTGTTCCCAGTATACTGAGGTACACCTAAAGACCACTCTATTAATCCAGTTAACTCTGGGCTTTACCACCACCAGCTCATTCCTGACACATTTGAATGCTGCTGCATTGGTCTAGTTGACTCCAAAATTTGAACTTCCTGATAATCTGTCTTGATATTACCCACACTGTCACATTGGCTCCCAGTGATGCAAATATATTTTGCCCATGGCCAAGTGGTCAATATTGCTGTTTATTTCTGTCAAAGATTGTTGGCTTAATGACAGAAATTAAGAAACCAGAATGGATATGAAGTACAACATGAAACACCTTAGAATATGTTTTATGGATTTTGCAAACTTACACACCATGTGGCTGGCAACAAAATATGATATCAACTTCCATTCAACAACCTATATTAATTTGAATGCTATACCAGTAGACTGATTACCAACATTCACCACTGCAAGTGGAATCGCAGCACAGTTTCAAAGGTATAAATATTCCCCGGTTGCACACATAATTCGGAGTACTTGTGGAAGATATGGGATTCTGAATACTGTTAGGTGAAATCTCAGTTATATGATGGATTTAATGACAACTGAAATGGACAGATGTCGTATTATTACAAAACTAATGAGATCAACAGGTTTGAATTACCCAATGATGAAAAATTGAGTGAGAAGACTGATACTTGTGCTTAGGCTCTCCAAAGGCAAGATAGTCTACATACAGATATGTATGTACTTTGCATCTCACCAGCATTACTCCCCAAACACAAAACTCCAATTGAGTAATGTTATACTAAGTATACTGGAGTTTGCAACAATCATGAAACTATTATATACCTACTATTTTGACAACAGAGTGCTTAATTGGTACTTGGTAGTATTGATATATTCCTTTGCAACTTGCTACAAGTCAGTTTGCATTCATATATGTTATCACCAATTCCACTAATATCATCAGACTGGTGGTTACATTTTGATATAGTACTGGCTACTCAAATGGATTTGAGCTCATCGAGTACTCAGGTTCACAAAGGGTTATTTATGCAGGTTCATATTAATACTAAGAAATTTCTATTACAGTCTCAGAATTATAAAGGGTGGGGGTTGTGAAATGTTAATTTGATAATACAAACTTGAAGCAAAAACATCTATACCTGCAAGACATATTTATAACTTGATCAATTTCACATGTATTAACTATAGAGATTCATTCATGATGTAATTTACATTAGTACTCTGTTACTTGTATATTGAAGTCAAAATATGATCCTCTCTGTAGTAGTCCCAGAATCATTTTTCATACTTTGAAATAATTCCCAGATACATTTAATCCTCTGTGCAACCTGGTGATTTCTTAGCACTTTTGCTAAGCCCATTTTTGATGAGGAAATAAGCCAGTTGATAGTCTACCATATGAGACAAGTCAAAAGAACATGCTGTTACTGTGGTGATTAGAAGGATGATAGTCTATTATATAAGAGAAGTCAAAAGGCTGTGCAGATAATATTGTAATTGGAAGAATACATCATCCTGATTACATATAGATTAGGACTTCTATCTCTGCTGAGGAGCTACTACTTCACAACTTTCTTTAGTTAAAGGTATGTCAATATACAAAAACTCTACAACTTTCCAATCTTAGTTGATTATAACTGCTATAAGGGTAAGATTCCATGCCAATGGTAGTTTGTAACTTAGTTGTCAGCAGAGATTCAAAAAGAAACACATATGTCAAATATATTTATTTTAAGATGATATTGAAATAGTGTATGTTGTATTTAATGGATAGTTATTTGCAATGCACTCTAAGTGAACTGAATTTTGTCTCAATCGTTAAAAGTTTAGAACATATTAGAGACTTTTATGAATTGGAAGTTTAGCATAAATCTCATCATACTGTCAATTTTCAGTATCTTGCCTGTTTTGTATTCAATAGAATGAAATATTGTTCAATATTTGTAGTCATGTAGTGACTCAGTGCAGTACATCTATCTAATTCAAGATATTGCCTTGAGTTTCAATTATCTAATCTGGACACTAATATCAAATTGTATCAATACGACAATAAGTATGGTATATTGAACTATTTTAGATTTGATATTCTGATACTGAATTTCAGATTTTCAAATATCAATAGTAAATATGAAAGTTCCCATTCACCTACACTCCCAATGATGTTGTTTTCAACTGCTGCTGACACAAAGCTTGAGAATTCGATTCTTATTTTTCTAATTTATTTATTGAATAGATATTTATTGTATTTAATTACAACTAAAAGATTTCAATGTCTAGGTGATAACTAACTTACTGCTTATTGCTCCATTAGCAAATTTATTCATAATCCATTAATAAAAAATTAAAGAAATAGATATAGTCATAGGGTATCTAGCCATAATTCAGATCTGAAGCTGATTTTGACACTCTAGTCTTCATTTAATCTACAATCAACTGAACTAATAGATAAGCATTAAATATAATCCAGAATTAATCCAAAAACCCCTAGGCTTTAGATGGATTGTAACTATAGCTACACCTTATTTCAACTATTACTATAATTTTGTTCCCAGGTAGCAATTTGCTTCAACTCAAATAGTATTTTAAGAAGTATGTAAACTTACATTGTAGAGGGTTATTCACCTCATTGAATGTAATTTAGGATTGTATTAATCTTTCTTGAGTAGTTATGAAAATGCCATACTAATGTAATATTTCTTGGTATTTTTTAACATTTTCAATAAGCATTAAAGAGATTAAATATTAGAGACTATATGATTAAAGTATGTATAGTGTTATATAATTCTCACCCGCCTGATTTCACTAACTGACAAGAACTCAATAACTGGAGTGGAAAAAAATATTTGGTACTCAACTTGGTCAAGTTGCATATAGTTTTACTACAGTTCCAATTATCCACAGTTTTCTTCTACTAGTGAAGGTGCTATACAGCAATCAAAGTGAGTTTATTCTGGTAGACCAGGCTGCGACATTTTCAAATAGTTACCAATTAGCCATCTATCAAGTGATACATCGTATCAGTTAATCACCATTTATAGGTACCAAATCTGAGATATTACAGAACATATCAGCTGTTGAACCAAATCCGGCTGAATACACAACCCTACAGTAACTTGGTATTACAGCTGCAATTTGTCAAATTCATCCCAGTATTGTAATATCTATATGTATGTAACACGGATCTATAAATTTTATACCTAGCAGCTCCACTATCCAACTCTTCTCAAAGGCAATATAATAACATCACTTGAAACTGTAGAAAATTTGAGTGTTTTATGCAGCGGTGGAGGAAGATACCACACGTACAGTTTAGATTATTTCTGTGATTACCTCAAGTCCAAACTGGATTCATTGTGTGGATGCAAGTTCAGAACTCGATCACAAAGCTTTCTTCTATTGATTCAATTCACTAGACAAACAACATTTTATTTCTAGACCTACAAAGTACGATTTTCTATGATTTTTGTTAGGTAGATATCATCCAAATGTGTATTTACATGAACCACTATTAGTAACTAATCGTCAGAATACAATTGATTGTCATTACAACACATCAGTATACAGATTTGTTTATATCACTCATATTACATTATATAATCTTTCCAGATTCATGCAATTCAATATTAACGAAGAATGTTTTATGAATCTATTTTCATTTGCAAGATTGGTTTCAAGCAGAAACTGATAAGTTCTGAATTGTGTAATAAAATGTATCACTCAGTTTTTTTCTGAAAACGGTTGGTGCTCTGTTGAGACCCACTATAATACAGAAGGTTAATATTATAATATATTAAATATATAATTTCAATTGGCAATATGGATTTTAAGTTAATTTCGACTCAAATGATCTGAATACTAGTCAAATTAGAACTCTATGATATATTGATAGGCTATTGCAACATACTGAAATTAACTGTATGATAAATTAAATAGACTTAGTTGTCTATAAGGATGTGGAAAATGGAGTATTAATTAGTTCTGAATATGGTGACATTACAGTGGACAAAGTTCAACTGCATACACATATTACCATGCCATTAACACAATTTTTGATATATGGTATCGTAGTTATACTATACTGATTTTGGCATAAAGGTGGGTAACACTCAATACAGATACTTGTACAATCTTTAATCATACTGTGGATATTTGTGATGTGTCTAACAGCAACAACTTTCCATGGATAGCTAATATAATGTTTGATATTGTAGATAAACTATGCTGTTTTACAGATGAAGATTAGTGATACTGGGTATTATATAAAGTACAATCAAGTATGTTCACTGGCAATTATTGTCAAGTATATAAGTCAGCGAGTGTTTACTTTATTCTTCTATATGATGGATTATGAAGATACATAAGAAAAGTCAATCCAATATACCTAATACTGTATTATATTACATAGTCATAAGTTTGACAGAAATAGATAATACTGGGTATTGAGTGTATTATTAACCGCAAGTCTCCAATTTATCATAATATACCACTCAAAACATATCTTAACATGGTTGAATCTTGTGAATATACACACTTCATTATTTCAATTTGGCCGTGATATTCACAGTATGAATTTTTTGTTTACAGTCTTCTTTATCTGCTGCAAAAATGTCAGAAATATTTAATCTAACAGATACACATGCGAATCTCTATTGTATTACCTATTTATAACCCATGGAAATTTTTTTTCATATAATACTACCATCTTCTGCAGTTATACATTTATTGTATGGTGAATATTGCCTATATATAACTTCAAAAGAAATGGCCATACAAGATGTATTCGGAAGATAACTGGAATTGTTTAGTCGTTCGGGAATTGACACAACCCTGGGTACATTTGTGTATAACATTGCCTGTACACAATTACTGATAATTGGCAACCTTGTTCATGTCTATGATAGATCCTGTAAATTGCAGCATTCGAAGTAACATTATGTTAACATCACTGGCTGTCTCAATGATAATTTTTCATAACTATATCTGTAAACTCCCAAATTGCAGTAGCGACAATTTTATGGCTGAATCTACTCACACCATATCATATTTCTACACACAGATCTGCCTGTGTATTGCTGAGTGGATGATTCCTTTGCTAAATTGTAAGATATAATATACTATATTTGTCGATATTGACTTTATTCAGAGTGATCCATGGAGAGATCTGATATCTCGTTCTTCGAAGAGCCTAATTAGTAAGCAATCACTCCAGGGATGTTAAAAATCTGTCAGATGTTTTAAGGGCCATATGCTAGCATTCAGCCTTATAGTCATATGTATGGTATTTATTGGAATATAGTTGAAACCCTGCATGCAAGTGAGTGTAGCTGTAGATGTATTATATGAATATCGCTAGTGATGTAAGGCTCATGACAAGTCAAATATATAAAATCACTCGTATGTGTCCTAGGGTCATGAGTGGCCAATAAATTATGCCCCGAATTAGGTGCAGACTTCTAGGGATGCATAATCTGTACCAAGACAGAGGTAAATGAATGAAAGCATTGCAACATCATGCCGCACAACTAATTCTACCAACCCATATGTTCTCCAATCGATTAGTATTACACAGGGCGACCTTTCGGTGCATCTGGTGCACAGGGCAACTCCCCTGCCACTTGAGTACAATCTGCAGGTAGCAAAAACCCAGGTGGATGCCATTTGTACCTGTCTGTGATCCAATCAAGTAAAGAAGTATGCAGAAGACAAGCGAACAGAGGAGAGAACCAACAAAAGAAACAATCAATTAATTATGCCCATGCAGTCCCAAGTTCAAAAATTCTAATGACCCATTTTCTCCACTCCGAGTCTTGGACCTCAATTCCACCTCTTCTGTAACCTGACCTACCTAGCAGTACCACTCTTGCAGGTCTCACCTCTGCATAGGTCTTGGTTAGAATCATCTGGCTAATTGAACTTCCTCTCACAGCTTCACATTGATGGGAGCATTACCTGTGCGCATCATGTGTAGCCATCGGTGATCATCAATGATATATGTCACTTCTTTGGACTTGTCTCATTTGTCCACCCCAAACATGCAAGCTTTTCAAAATATAGTTATACTGAACAAGTTGAAGTGCGCCAGCACTTTCTTCAGCCTTCATGCAGTTCTCTGTAGAATATCTCTCAGACTGTTCTCATCAGTAGGTGGTACTGATTCCCAGATGATGCTAGACTGAGTATATCTCATTTCAAGTCTGCTTCGGTGGCCATGTGGTCGACTTCATTGTTGCTCTTGATGGGCAGAGTAAGTAGGATGTTGGTAGACTTGTTGGACATCTCTATCGACTTGTCGGTGTGTGTCCTGGAAGACTACATCTCATTGGGCTTCAACCTATTGGTAGGAGTTGCTGATATAGACATGGCCATATCTCTCATTGTCAAAATTGTTGGTTCCATTGACAACTACTCTATCATAGTGATGGTCGATTGCCATCGTGGATCAGTAGTAGTGTAATCATGATTTATGATTGGGATTTTAATCTCTCTTAGATTCGACACCTAATTCACTTCAGCTTTTGCATCCTAATACTTAGTCTTGACAGAGAACATTGTTGGAATTTGCCAGAGTAGTAGTAGGAAAAGGTGAACATCACATCAATGTCGTCTCGACAATGGCCAATGATGTAAGCTTCCCCTCCTTGCATTGTCATAGCCTTCAGTTCTGATATGTGGCCTGCTGGTGAGCAGTGGAGGGTAATAAAATTGATGCCAATTGCATCAGGCATGGGTGGTATATCTGTCATGCATATCAAACTTGGGAGCTTCACTGCAGGTGGTCATACTCACCGCGATTGGAGCACTCGTTTACTCTCGGTAACGTGCTTTGCACATTGCATATGCCCATCTTGGGAGCTCTTGATTCGGCATTTGGTATGGTTTCAGTGGACAGTTTCTCCAGGAAAGTCATTCAGATAATAGCATCAGTGCAGTACTGGTTGACTTCTCTGTGGCCATCTTGGTATGCAGCTTTGGTAGAGTATCCCTTGGCTTCACAGTTGATATTTGGTAGGGCTAAGGCAAAATTGCTTGGTACTCAGTTTGGGAATCAGTTTGGTATTTAGTTTGGAATGCAGTTTGGTATGCGATCAGGCGACTGTTGTTTGATCATTCCGTACGTGATCTAGTAGGCATTGTTGTCAAGTGTAAGGTATGGCAAGGCTCCCGTTGAATCTTTATAATTTTCCATGTCAAGTTTTCAGATTGTCATACCTGTCCATGTGAGATCTTGGTTATCATTGTGTGGAAGTTATCTCGACAGTCTCTCATGGTGCCATTCAGTACACCTTTTGGCACCCACAATGATCATATTGAATCTCCTTTGTTGGCCGTATTCAGTAGTCAAATTGCAGCCATTTGGGATCTCGTTGGTTACCGTTTCAGTTGTCATGTTTGCACACATTCTGCATGGGTCAGATTTGTCTCACTTATCAGCTCTCTCCAGTACATTTGGTGGTCTCTGGATGTCCATTGTGTACTATATGGGCATATTGTTTCAGATTGCGGGGTGCGATCGCTGGCTTGCCTCCAGCTGTACTTGTTGCATCATGTGTAGGTGTGCTTGCTATCAATTGATTATATGCACTTATCATCATCCTCTGAGTCCACTAGTCGATGCATCTGTTGGTGTGCTTGCGATAACTTCCCTCAGTGCACCGATGGTCATTCTGGTTCTTCAATCCTGCACCCCCGGGACAGTATGTGGTTGTGGTACTGGTTGTTGGGATTACGGTATGGTTATTATGCATCTTGTGAAAGGTGTTGCACTGCCGGTGACAAATCTTGGATTGCTTTGTGGTAAATATTGATTGGAAGGGCTTCATTCAGAAGTCCATTTCGAGTGGTCAATTATCAGTGTCGATGTGTTGCTCATGATTGAAAAGTCAGTTGTGATCCCATTTGGGATAGTATTCTTGGTAATGTTACTTGCACCAGATTTGAAATTGCATGAAGTGGTGTAATCGGCATTCGATTTGTCAGTGTATTCAGCATTGTTCTTACTGCCATACTGCACATGCTTAGGTCTCTTGAATAGTACTCAGGATTGTACTCAGTACAGCAAGGCCACTGGTATGAACATCTGCATCTGTTCAATCAATTTGTAGTCTTGTTGATGGTCATCTATGATAAGTAAATTTGATAGGGCATAATTTCTCATAACCTCGTATATATTGCTCTTGTTAAAAGGACTTACGGTCTTCCACCTCAGGCCATTATTGTAACTCCAGTCTGTGCATACTGTTGCTTGTAAGCCCAATTCACGAAGTCTCAACAAATGTACATTTGTGTGAAATGTAGTTGTCCAACGCTGTTCAGTTGTATCTGTCAGGCATTGTCCATCTTCGTGTTTGTTATAGTAATTGCAACATTCACTCTTTGGGTTCATCGTTGCTTGGCCTGTATGGTGTACATGTGCTCACCCTCCAATTGTACTTAATCTGTGCCTGGGTGTAAGCTCTGTCTCACTACTGTGAATTATCATTCATCTGTGGAGATTATCTCCAAAGTGCAGACCTGCACAAAAGTTATATGAGCTGCTCCATCTGTGTTAGCTAAAAGAGTGAATAAAAAGAATGGAAGTGGTGAAAGGGAACATCCTGGAGTTGCAGTACAGCCGGCCCATCCAATGGAAAATGACAGTATCCTGCAATTGTCCCTTCATTGACTCCATGAGCCAGTACCTGCCATTCTCATGTCTGCTCAGGGAGGCTTTTCAGCCCCAACTACCGCCACTGCTTCTTGCGCACCAATTCAGCATTCAAGGGTTGCCACTTCTTCTGGCTCACCTTGAAGCTTTCATAATCCCCTATACCTCATCCCGTAGCAAGACTGTGCAAACTCTGATCATTGGGTGAATGCCATGATAACCGCCTGCTAGCTAGCAGTCAACAAGCGGTCTCCCAGTTTGTATCCCTGAGAAAGGTATGTCCTAGAATGATCCAGACGCTTCATTGATGATTATAGAGATGAACTCCTCACTGCAATTGTCTTGCTAGCATATGTTGTTCTGCAGTCGGATATCTGTCACTTGACAGCATCCACACATCATGTTGCTAGTGAGCAGTCCATGAAGGAGGTTGTGAGAGAAGTAAATTGCTTGGTTGAGGGTAGGACCGGCACAGTGACGGATTGAGCATTACTGGGTTTGCACCCTGAACGGCAGCAGCTCTGAAGCACAGCTCGCATTGAGATCGGTAGATCAACCTGATACATGTGTAATTCTGAGTCCACTTCATATCACCATCAGGACTAGTAATGAATGCCATGTAATAATTGGATTGTTGCTAGTAAAGATACATATTGACTGAGTGCTGTGGAATGTGTCCTGGCCTTAAGGGTGGCAGGCTGTGCTATTGATATCCGATGGATTGATTGGATCCGCACATTGGTCTCTGGAACGTGATGTGTCTGGAAATGCTAGTCAGATATCATGATGTCATCTGTTACACTGAATATATGCATCGTTGGTTGGCTTTCTTGACTCACTCACAGTCATAGCTGTGGTGCTTCCGGTTGTCCAGAGCATACTCAGTCTGTAGGTAACAATAGTCACACATAGTCTCCATAGCCATTAATATCATTGCCTTTGAAGATCATTATTATAGTAGGTGGCCTCGGACAATGATTAATAATTGCGCTGTGAGTGGTCCTCTTACTCATCGTGGTCATGGTTGTCGTCTCAATGATGGTGGTGATGGTGGTCATGGTGGTCATGGTGATAATGGTGGTCAGTCTGAGGAATTGTGCAGGTCTTCACAGTGATCCCCCTTCGCGCTGTACAACGAATTGGTGCTAGACATTCACTGCACTTTAGCGAAATATTTTCATCCTCATTGTGATTCAATCACAGGTAGTGTTCGCAATGGGTCCGGATAGCCTATCAGCAGTCCGGGTTTGAGCCGCGAAAATGGTGCGGTTCGGTCCATGCCAACCAGTCCAAACACCTGACCCATTCCTTCTGGATGGGCCAATCCGGTACCCATACCCGTCTACCCATGGGTTTTTCCGGTTGTAACAGTCCCCATCGGTTCCAATGTGCTGTTGTGTGTTGTAGGATTTTCTCTTTAATGTTGAATCCAGGTATCATACTGTTAATCGCACAATATTGACATTGGTACATCATCATCTTTCTTGATGTATGGCTGGCTTTATAATCAAAATGAACAGACTCAGGCTCCCTGTCCCATCCTGAAAATGAGCATCAATGGAGCATGAATGATTTTTGGTCTTGCATCTTGGGTAATCTGTGCGGCAATTTGTTGCAGATATTAATAAAAGAGGTATTGGCCACCTTTATAGGCAAAAGAGAAGGGGACATGCTCCTTGCCCCATCTCAAAAATGAGTGTCAACAATTTTTGGCCTTGCATTGTTAGGGGTTCTCTCCTAACAGAGGTATTGGTACTAGTCGACTTAGAAATCTACATAATGGGTTTTATAATACCGTATAGTACATAACACTAATCTGAAATGAAGTAGTACGATGCCATACGTATGATCCTTAGCGAGTGATTACATGCCTTGTGTCGATTTGACAGCGAGCCTCATGGCTGGCGGATTCATTGAAAATTCACACACTTTGGTAGAACTGATTTGATGACGCAATAACCTTGGCCAGTCAATAAGCCTTCAAGGTTTATATTGATGCCAGTTATTTCTTACCACATTCATTCAAACTGAGCTAAGGGGACTGCATGTGGCAGTTGCAGAAATGCGACTGAGGTGTCAGGCAGATGATAGCCGATATGCAATTAGGCGGGACTCTGAGCCAAACCCTTGTCGAGCGGAATAACTTGGGTACTCCCCGGTCAAAGAGAATAGTCTCGGCCTAAGCATGGTGTGTCTGATTGATGAAGAGGTTGGGCAAAGTCAATAAGCCCCGATAAACCTCCGACTCCCTGGCAGGGAACAAACAAGTAAGGTTAAATACTATCAGTTAATAATACTGGTGTGATACGTCAAGTCAAATGTCAACAGAGCAATGGTGGGTCTCCATGTGAGCCTCTGAAGCAGATAAATCAAATAGCCTACGTGGTGAAGGTTGAGTCTTAATTTATTTAGCAGTCTGTTTACAAGCCCTCCAAATAACCACATCAGGCGACGGAGAGGTTGTGACTGTCCGAAATAAATGAGTTGCAAGATATCTAAGTTGAAGTTATTGTTGGATTAAATCTTATTGCTGATGATGGCCTGATTCTTATCAGGAGCGTAACACTTAAAAACCAATCATGCAATTACACGATAACCTCTGGGATACGTGGTTCTGTATCCAAGAGTCTGGCTCGTAATGAAAGAGTACTCTAAGATATGACAGATGAGATCATCGCTAAGGTTTGGACATAAACTTCGGTAGTCCAAGAAAGGCTATAATCGAACAACAAGAGGTTCCGCTTTTTGAAGGATAGCCCCCTACAGTTACGAACAATACCTACCCGCGAAAGCCAAAGCCGAAATATCATTACATTTCAAGTTCTTATTTTACTAATGCCAAGTATATTAGTATGATGTATTTGGATTGTACGCGGTTCCCCCGCCCGATGGTTGAACTAAAGTTCACAAACGATTACCATATTGTTGTGTGTGCATTTGCGCTGTTACTACGACGCTTCAAAGAATAAGATAATTGGTTTGCCACACAGTGTATTTGGTGGCTGGCAAGTATTGTCCAATATACAGAGATACTGAGGTTTCATCTCGAGTATAATACATTCCTGTCAGAATACCCTAGGGATTGCGTTGTTACACCATTAGAAAAGAATGGATTTGAGGAAATAATAATTTCCAAGGATAATATTTCGGAGTTAGATTTAGCAGAAAAAGATATTGCGAAATCCTACCGAGTACATTATATTGAGCATCGTCAAAAGAAAAAGTTCTCGCCTAAGGAAGCCAGCTCGCATTCACCACATAATCAGACTAGAAGTGGAAAAGTTTCTAAACCCCAGAAAATTAAGCAACGGGAGTGTCCAAAGACATATCCCAGTCGAAGGGCAAAACAATTGAATAACATACGGACATCTCTACGAAAGGACAGCTTGATCTTATAAGCTGGCTTGCAAGGTTGAGCAGAATTGACATCTACTATTGAGTCTGTAAAAGATGAGGAATGCGGGAGATTACGCTTAAGACGTAATACTGCCAATAGTATCTGGACACGAGATTCATCAAGGAAATAGGGTAACGGAATCTTGTGAAGATATGTGTCAATTTAGATTGCACTATCCATGAGCCAAATATGACCACTAGTATTTAATTGATCACCAAGATGAATTTTACGAATATACTTAATAATTAATCAACGAGATTAATTATACAAACATACTTATTAATTAATCACCGAGATTAATTATACAAACATACTTATTGATTAATCACCGAGATTAATTATACAAAGTTACATGTTAATTAATCACCGAGATCAATTATATGAATCTATATTACAACATTCATTATCCATTAGGATTAGATATATGTACTGTTGGTATAGCATGATACCGTGATATGATTTAGTTGGTATCTACCTAGTAACATCTGATATGACGATACATATTTGTCCTCTTTGGGTATACGATCTATACAGACTCCTGATTCGTTTTATCCTGAGATACGCCTAGTCAATAATAATAAAAGCTATGGCAGTGTGTGACTTAGTACATACTTATAGTATCGACTCATACTTTGAGGTACAGTTACTTAAGGCCATACCGACCCCTTAACATGCATCTTGGTTAAATGAGGTGCAATGTGGCCGTTATTGTCTAAATACGAAGTTTTCACCGTTTTTGTAAGCTAAAGCACTCATGAACACAAGGTTACAGCATTGTAAATGAAATAAGTGGTTTCTGTCCGGGTGGCTGTCATGGGAATACCTCTTGCTCATCTGCGTATGATGGCCGCAAGTGTCTTGAGTATAGACATCTGCAATCGAGCACCACTTACATTGCCCAAGATGCAAGACTAAAACCTTGTGACCTTCCGGTGACACTCATTTTCAAGATTGGGCATGGAGTGTGTCACTTTAATTTTTGCCTATAAAGAAGGCCAATACTTAGATTATGTATAACAACAACCAACTCACTTCTTTATTACCTGACTTACAATACAAAAAATCGTTGACGCTCCATTGATGCTCATTTTTAGGAAATAGTAGCAATGTCATGGCTAGCATTGTTGCCCATAAAGACGGCCAATAATTTCATTATTCTTCATAGCAACTATGTCTCTTATCAATTGCCTGACTTACATAACCAAAAATGATTGACACTCTGTTGACACTCATTTTACCGTGGGCGTATCTGCAACCTGGAATGATTCGATTTGGCATAGAATATCAAGAACGGTGTTTGGGTAGTGTTTTTATCGTCTTCATGTACTTTCTCCTTTATGACAAAAGTGTTCTTTAATAATACATATAAATATATCCAGTAAAATATACCTTAAAGTGTCTGCTAATTGTAGATAGTAATACACTCAGAAATCCTGTTCCTTTTGATCAATGCTCGTCTTCACTTGCAGGTGCACTCAATAGGCTGCTTTCGTCTGCAAAATGGATGTCAGCTGCATTACCACCCAGCTGATAGTGTACTAACCAGTGGATGTTCCTTTATCAGTCCGCAAATCTGGAATACAATCTTCATTGTGGTTGCTATCCCTGGCATATGCATCAAGACTGAAAATTTGAGCATTCGGTAGAGGAGCATGTAAATATGCATATCCGGCTGGCACACAGTCCATTTGGGAACCTAGAGCTGCCGCAATGTCACTGGGTGGCACAGATGCCGTCCTGGGTGGAGTGGGTATCGGTTCTGGGGTCGCCTGTCTGGGTCGGTCTGGTGGAGGGGCATATGTTCCTATGCGCCTCCAGTGTGTCTGCGGATTTTTTTGTGTGCCATCTTGACACGGAAGGCAGCCATCCGTGTGATTTTCACAAACAATTGCCGAGTGGCTTTCTATCAGGGCCATCACCATTCTATGCCCAGGAAACTCAACTCCCCGCTTCTTCTCTTCACGGACTTCTGCGCAAAGTTTTTTTGATCTGCTGTTGCGTTTCCTCCATTGTGGCGCACAAAAACCCTCCTTTGGCGATTTGGCCATATTCAAGGCAATGTGCATGTCGGCTGTTCTTGCTGTACCCGACCTCCTTGCCATGCCATAGTACCAGACATATTGAAAACCTACTAGAAAATAGTCGCTGCTTCTGAAAGTGAGATTCAGGTATTACCTCAACCATATACTCTTCTGTAGCCTTGTCTAGGGTGTTGAAACCTGTTGTGTCCACTCCCGCGAACGCTTATCATGACTCGGTGGGCGAAAATCCCAGAGCTGACAATATCATGAAGTTCGATTTCACGGACTCTGTGTACACATGGCTTGGTGGACCATGGATGTTTCCTGTTATGGGCAGCAATATATTGGTCAGGTAGCTCACTAGGTATGACTGCTGAACGTGATCAGGTTTGTTGAAACCTGTTAACCTCGATAAGGATATGTTCACAGTGTATCGTGTGCTGCATTGATTCTTGCTGCCGGCGGTTTTCTGGATGATGTTATACTGTGGATCTGGGGATCATATCTTCCCTTGCCGCATTGGCAGCATTGCGATCGACTAACTTGTGTCTGCAGTATTGCTGTGTCCCAGTGTGTGCCGCATCTGACAAAATGCCTGTTGGTGGGCACGATTCGGATCCACTCTGCACCTGCTGAGGTGTTTTTGTAGCGATGATTTACTGTTGTGGAAAAGAAGAGGAAGATGATAACGAAAAGATCTGGGAATTCATAAGAAATAAATAGTTAGCTTGAAATCAAAATGGAATGATTGACTTGCACCTTGCACGATCTACCCAAGGTGAATCCTGCTGCGTATTGCTGCAGTTTGTGGGGCTTTCCATTCATCCTGCAATTTGGATTATTACGGTCCGATGTTGTGTGTTTGCTTACAGGGATAAGTTGATGTCAACAGCTGCCAAAATGTCAGGTTTGTCAGATATACAGAGGAAATTCTTTGACAGAATGGACGTCTGATGATGTTTGTCTGAAGAACTCTCAGGGATGTTCCATGAAACAGATGCTAAAAATTGAGTCATATTTTATGGTTAGCATTACTATTTGCAATGTAGTGTCGGTCAAAATGCAGATTTTGCATTGTTCAAGTTGATCAAACAAACCAACCGTGACATAAAAGACGCAGCTTGTCTCCGTATCATCCATATCTTGCAACAACCAACATGTCACCCAACAACAAAGGCAACACATAATCCAATGCTCAATGCTCAGAAACAGAACAGTTCGCCGCTACTGGTGGGCAAATACGGTAAATTGACAGAGTGTTGCACACTGCGACATGATCAAGCGAATCAAGAAGAGCGCACAGCTCAAAGAGAAAGGGACCGAGCTCTATGGGAATTGTACAGCTTGCAACACAAAATGAAGTTGCCACTAAGAAATGACTATCAACCCACTGTTCATGCAACGAAGAGAATGCGCACTGAATTGAGGATTAAGTTGAGAGAGAAACCACTGTGGCAAGATAGCGAGTTGATGATGCAGAGAAAGCGATTATGCAGGAGCAGGAAGATATGGAAAATGCCAGAAACATGGGATTGACAACCAGAAAGCCAGAAAGAACATTTGAGGAGATGGTGAATGCGATCAGAGACAGTCTGAGCGATCTTGCAAGTTCTGACCTTCAGGAGGATGTGGAAGATGAGAAAGATGATGACCAAGATACAGAGCAGGGCAAGCTGAACAAAGATGATGTACCCGGCTGGGTGATGGGCACAATCTCCGAAACGGCACAGCACCTCATGGTGAGGTTTCAACAGAAGCAGATGATGCTTGAAAAAGTGCCACAACAGAAATGGGGGGACGCGGCCATCTACTTCAATGAAAGAGATAGGAAGTACGAGATGGCCGAATTGACGGTTCCGGCCGGTGTTAAACTGCAAGAGGGCAATGTTGCAGCCGCACCTGCACTGACAACACTTGGAGAGCTAAGAGAGACACTGTGTATCGTCCCTAGAATATGACAGATGCTGTAAGGGATATCTTGACCAGCAATTAGTCATACGAGGCCAGGTTCCGGAAAACGACAGTTACCCATACACATCGCAACTCACCTGCCCAGCACGGCACCTCATGCATCACCGATTCAGAAATCGAAACATGTCGAACCCGTAACCTTTTACCCTTTTATACTGCCTCCCTAGCGAATTACCATATAGAAATCAGATTCGGACGAAGAAATGGTGACGGCTCCAGTGTCGCTGGAGTAATACTTAGGCAAATTGGTACTTTTGATGATGTATCTCTTTGAAAAGCAATTGGTGTACATAGTCTGCTACTTGTCAACTATTTCCTGCGTTTAGTGACCAAATTGTGAGACATGATAATTGGCCTGGGCATATTCAACAGTTTTACGCACCATGCGAACATTCTAGACTCCAAACTAGCTTGATGGACCACCAAGATACTTGACATCAACGTGTAAGCGACCAGAAAGGGCAAAAGCAAAACTTGAATTATAGACCAAATTTACTTACACAACATATTTCAACAATGTCACACAGGTCATTGATGGGGCAGTCGTTGCATGATACGATTCTGTATGATTGGCGACCTTCGTTCTGTATTAATTTACGCTTTGAACTGCATAACTCTCCACTCAGACCTGGTGCACATAGTCGAGATTTTGAAAATTTCTTATGGTAGGTCACGGAAATTGAGGAGAAGGAGCTGGATGAGGAATGGTGAGGAAGTTGGGCTATATTGATCAAAAACTAGTGAATGGCTCTACATGCCGTAAATTGCCAGCCGAAAGCGCTGTAATGAGACAGGGCTAAGTCATTGATCACAAAGATAACTAGTATAGTGGTGGATCTGAAATCGAATGGCAACGAAGATGTTGAATGCAAATAGTTTTGCATAGAAACAATATATTGGTTGTCAGTAAAGACTATATGATTTTTGCATCCAATTATTGAGCATACAATGACTATGAGGATGTGTTTAAGGTGAGCGTCAGCAGAGCATCAACGATTAATAGTCTGACATAATCAGCAATCAAACAGCTGCATAGTCCCATCCTTCCAAAGTGACATTCTTGGTCGTCTTTATAGGTAAAAAGGCAAGCCAAATGCTTTGTGTCCCATTCTAGAAATGAGGGTCAATGGAGTGTCAATGATTTTTGGTCATTCGTCTTGGACAATCCATGGACGGTGCAGTGACATCAACCCATGATCAATGGACTGGCCGCCTCTATAGGCAAAAACGCTAGTGACGATAATGCTACCATCTCCTAAAGTAGAGCCTCAACCGTGCGTCAACAATTTCTGGTCTCGTATGTAAAGTAATTGAAATGTTACTTGATCACTGTTACGCATAACCAATGTATCGCCAGCGTTTATAGGCGAAAGAGATGGCCCCATAGTCATTGTGCCATTCTGACAATCAGCATCAACTGAGGGTCAATGAGTATTGGTCAAGTAAGCAATGTAATCAATGATTGGTTTGGTTGCTGTTATGTATATCCGACCTATTACCAGTCTTCATAGGCAAACGCAATAGCAACATGGACACTACCCCATTCTGAGAATGAGCGTCAATGGAGTGTCAATAATTTTTGGACTTGAATGTAAGGTAATTGAAAATTGATTTGGTCGCTGTTATGCATAACCGAACTATTGGCAGCCTCTATAGGCACAAGAGAAAGGGACACGGTCACTGCCCCATTCTGAAAATGAGCATCAATGGACCTTCGACTATGTTAGTTTTGCATCTTGGGTTATCTTAGTGGCGACTAGTTGTAGACAGCCATAAATGAACTATTGGCTGCATTTAGGAGCTAAAACAACAGCGACACGCTCCCTGCCCCATCCTGAAAATCAGCGTCAATGGAGTGTTAACAATTTTCTGGTCTTGCATCTTGGGTAATCTAAGTGTCGCTTTGTGGCAATAATTCATATATGAAGTAATGGCCACCATTTCAGGCAAAACAGTGCATGATATCTTCATTACCCAATCATGAAAAGGATCGTCAACAGAGCTTCAACAATCTTCAGTCCTGCATATTGGGTATTCAAGGCATCGCACAGATATTTGAGCTCATAGCAGAACTATTGATCGCCATAATATGTAAAAATACAATATATAAAATGAAAAACCTGGATTCCAAAATAATCGATATTGCACACTGCAAAACATGCAAAAAGTGATTACTGGATGTTGAATAAATGCTCTTGATAAGATACTATTATCATGCAGCAAAAACAAGAGCATTATATGAATCTACAGATGGACCTGCTGGACAACCCGCTGAGAACCTGCCCAGATCAGACAGGTTGGGAGACTTCCATCAAACGGTACCCGAATTGACCATTCAGGATTGCTGAAGACCGCGACCGCCATTGTGGCACCTGTTTGGTTCTAACCTGTAACTATACCCCTAGTGACTGTCCGGAACTGATGCGAACACTCATTACGCGGTGCCTGCTCTGTAAGTGCACATCCGAGGGGTATAAGTTCATACCAGTGAAAGTGCTTGCTTGGTAAGGCAATAATTCTCTGCAGGTACGTTCCGATTAGAGCATTTTCTGTCCCCTTAGGTATGCTCTGCTCGAGTGGTGTATCCATGTGTTGGCAATAGAATGTTTCTACATGTGGGCTGTTTTGAGGTTGCTAGAGCTGTAGTTGTAGACGCCAACTGAGATCGGTGCACTTCGCTCCATTTGGGTATATGTAGTCATAGGTGTGCTGATTCTTCAATCGCCTCTTGACTTCGTCTTTGGTTCCCAATATTGCCCCATTCAGGGGTATGTAAACTCCAGCCATTCTGAGTGTTTAGATATGCAATTGCACTTAATTGACACGTACCAAAGGTGTTCAAACAATATTAAATCGATTGTATTCAATGTCTCTCATTCGCAAGATTCAATTGTCATGCGCTGTACTCATCATAATTGTTGTCTTTTCGAGTGATGCAACTTGTGGGCCAATTGCTCTCCAAACACATCTCGGTTGCCATTACCTGGCTCAATTGAATGATGATATAGTCAAAGCTCCATGTTCTGCAGTAACCATGTGTCATAGTGCCAGGTTTGGTGGGTAGCTTTCTTGATTGTTTTCTTTATGAAGTCGCTTATCCCCAAAGAAGGAAACTCCTAAATCCCATATCCACAACAAATCATTTTCTTCGGAAGAAACAATAGTGAACAGCCAAGTATGCCGGCAGTTGGCATCGGAGGGATGAATAGAGTATTTATAGGAATACAGCTGGCAACAGTGGTTTGAGTAAGAGTGGGTGTAGAAGTAAGGCACCATTCTGGCTCGATATCTCACCCTCATGGCAAGCCAACTGTATAGAGTCACCATTACCCAGCCCTGGGTCAGGTGCAGCTGTTACAGTTATTTGTCTGTACTTTTAGACAACAGAAATGGTTACCACAATTATGTCCTCCTCTGTGGCTTTCACCCCTTGTTTCCCAGTTCAACTTGCTACATTCTTGCAGATACTAGTACTCAATTATATTTGTCTAGATACCAGACTTGACAGTATCTGAGTGCTTTATATTGACAATTATCCTGAAATATACCTTTCTTGAAAAGTGATGGTAATTCAAACAGGTTAGTGTGAATTACTTCTGTACCTTTCCATGTTTACTATCTTTGTTTAAACAAATCAATTGGCTGTTAATATTATTTATTGAACTTCTTACATTCTAGTGTATGATATTTCTGATTCAGTTCAGCTTCAGATTTGAGAATGACATTCATAGTCTCAGCAGGAAGTATATGTGTGGGGATAATTCCAGCAGCAAGATAGCAACAATACTGAGTTCATTAGTTTAGCTATATAACATAGATTGTCACATTGACTTGACAATCTGTATATTACTATTTTTGCCACAGTTGAAACAGGTAGCTTGAATTGTGCAACACCAATTGTGACTGAAAGTAAAGAACAAATCTGAAGAGAAATATAAGATACCTCAGAACACATACACTAAATTTGAACTTATTCAAATTATCTACTGTTGATCTAAACAATCTGTTCATAAGATTACTTAGAATCAGCTGTGAAATTATTGACTACATATATGGAATGGTATGGACCAACAGCGACTCAATCTATTTGAAAGTTAACAGGAATATATATTCCCCAAACGGATAGATACTTACTCATATGAAGTGTTCAAATATGTCATTTTCAAATAACATGTATTGTTCACTATTGTTAAGAGATCTGAAATCAAGATAACAGTGATATCAGATTGAGTTCGGCACCAATCTCAACCTATGTGAAATATTCAGCTTGCTTACTTCTACTCCCCCTACTATTATCAAGGTGATATTGATTTATATCCAACATATTAGCAGAATGTTAAATAATTTAATAGCTATATGAAATTCTGCCTGACACTCCACTTAGTCTAACTGGAGCTTCTAAGCAATTGTAGATGCTACCAGGATTTCTCAAAATCTTGGTAAGGTTTGCTCTATTACTGCAAGAGCATTCTCAAGTGCTCCTGAAAGCACATGCAAATGTGGAGGTATATTCAATATGATATTAGAATTGAGTTAGAGGAGATTCGAATTTCAAAGCAACTGAGCCCTCGGTACAGGTCGTCAGAAGAACTTTAACTCGGTATATTTTATTCAGGGCATTGAATCTTATTGTCCCAGGTATTCAGATCAGAAGACCATTAGTGTATAATTTTCCGTATTGTGAGAGATTTTTCATTCCCATTGACAAGAACATTCACAAATTCCTATATGAGCATTATTACATTTCTCGCTGTATCTGATTCAATACATGAGATTGAGCTTGATGCAGACAGGCCTTGAGTGCAATAGGAGAACAATAAAAAGACTTTGAGTGAGGTCAATTGGAGAAATTGGTTGTGCAAACTTTGTGATGTAATTAGAAGTGGTGATAAAGAGAGTTTGGAGGTAGACTTAGAGGCCTTGATCAAGCAAGTATATAGTTGCAATTAGAAGCCATGAATGGGATATTTAGTAGATATACTGGGGGCCCATGATGGTATGAACTGGGAAGTGTTAAGATGGTTCTCAATTCCAACAATGAATACAATATTAATTAAGACTATGTACAGCCGCCAATTCAATCGTTCTGTTTATGTTTCCTCATTCTTTCCCAAACCCAACCTCTAGAAATTTTTCAAAATCAAGCTAATACCAGTGATCATCTGAAGATGTATAGTGAGAATTGACCATCTACATATATTCCTCGACAGGTGAGAGACCCATCTTGATGTATCTCCAAACCACATAACTAATGCCAGGCCGGTTTGATATGTGAAGGACAAATGCTGCCAGGTTATCTTGTCCACATGCCTGTGAATAAACAGATTGATCGCCCAAAGCAGTGACCGTGTGGCACGACGCTCTCTTCGGTACTTGACTGCCACTTGTAGAGATCTAAAGCCGTCAGAGATGAATCGTGGTGAGGAGTTGTGTGTGAGGCGTTTTGGAATTATCGCATGTCAAATGAACATCAGCAAAAACTAAATTTCCCTCATTGAATATATTTAGTTTCTGGTACCCACAAACTGAAAAAAATGAAACAGTGGTTTCCCTGATATATGGCATTGCCTGGACATTCCTCAGTGTTCTTTGAGTTGTCATGATGATGTTTTGAATGGTCACAACCAGTGTACCCACTGTTGCGACTATGACACCGAGCACTTGACGAATGGTTCATACATCCTTTGGCAATATCTTGAATCATCTCTTGGCATACACCTACCTCACCACATGTGATTCATCCTTGCGATGATGATATTACTCACCCTGTATGTTTAATGAAGCATGTTGTTCATGTGTTTAAAGATTCCTCCAGGCTTAATTTGACCAATGATAGTTACAATGCAGAAGTGATTCAAATATTTAATTTGTTGATACATGATCATTCAGTACCGAACAGTGGTTCAACCATCACAGGAGAGTTATGCATCATGGCAATTATGATTTCACCCGGTTGAGATCAGACTTCAGTAAACCGTCATTTCTATTACATTTTCTACTTGTATGATATATCGATGAAGCCTAGAATGAGATAGCACACAACGGAAATCCTGAATCGGATCGCTGACACCATTCCTAATTTCCCAGCGATATCACACCCTCTTGAAATGATGTTCCATTGACTACTCCCTTATTCTCAACGCTGGTGATGTTGGTGATATTGGTAATGTCGTTGCTGTTGCTGTCTCTGCAAGGGACAGGATGGCTGCTGCTGGCGATGACAGACTCTCCCATAGGCAGAATAGCAGAGAATTGCATGCTAGTGTCAGTAGCAGCAACAAAGATGCTGGACTATTGAAAGAATTGTCGGGCTGCACTATCAGCTCCTCTGGGAAGTAATCAAGGAAGTCCTCATTAATGCTGCATCGATCATTGTGATGTTGAGCCATCGCTGGGTCTGTACCAGTTGAGTGCATCCTTTGGCGAATTATACTGTGGATATTGTCTTTCATTTTCAGTTGAACCTGTGGTGAGTAAGAACGAAAATTACTATTGAGAAAATGAAATACATCTGTGCATGCATTATTAACCATATGATCAATGGTTTTTGTATCGCACATATGTTGTGCTCCACCTCCTGCACCAAACCGCAACTGTGAACTGGCCTGGTTTCCAGGCCGACAGGCAATGGTGGATGGCCATCGCTGTGAGGGCAATTACTGTCGGGTTCATTTTATCAATCCATGATCTATCTTTCATTCCCATTTGTTGTACACCTCAGAAGTATGTCTGGTGAATAACATCCACAATTTCGGTCGCTGCAAATCAAAACTTGCACACCTGAATTGATTGTCCAGACAACGATTACACAACATGAGAACTTTGAACTTACCTCACAGATGATTGTGAGGCGTGCACACCTGTCCTCGTCCAATCGCCAGGCTACCATTGTCAGGATCGTGGTAGGTGACTTTGTTCGAAATCCGGAATTAGAGTGAATTCAAGTCTTCGAGTGTTGTCCCATTGCAGCTCCAGAGCAAGTAATCTTTCCCAGAGCCTGATGCGCAGTTTCACCAAGGAAAATAGTGTTTCAGATGATTCATTAAATACTGACATGTAGGCATGTGGAGTGTCTGAGTATCTCTGGGCTGGATCAATCCTGGTGATTTCCTCATACCACCAACTATGAATATTGGGGGTCTTCACCGCATTCTTGGCTAAGAGATTCACATACATCGCACAATCGACAGCTATAGGCTTCGCATGTGCCATGACCATGGCTGGAGCACCTGAGAAAGTTCTGTGTGCAGTGCATTCTGCACCGATGATGAGGCCTGTCACGTCTTCAGCAATGGGCTCATATCACCTCAGATTTCCATCTTTCCATGCGACCAATTGCTCACAGCCCTCACTTCAATCATTTCTCCAGTAAATTTATTCATTCTCGGGCGAATACCATCATTTGCACACTTGATCCAATACTTTCTCAGATCCCAGCGGGACAGGCTGGCTTTGATTCTCCTCCTCCTAGACAATATATACCTCCCCACAATCAGGATGTAGGGGTTCTGCTGCTGTAGGAATTGGTTGAGTTGCCATGACTCGTGTACCAAGTGTTGACGTGGAGGAAACATTTGATGGCCGCTTGCCCATTGCTTTCTCGGATGGTCGTAGTAGAGGCTTGTGTTCTGATTCTGAATTGTTATCGCAACAATCATCGTCATTGTCCGGTATCATACTGTGATCGTCATCAAGATCATACTACTGAATACATGGTCTTCTGCTCATTGAGCTGGAGGGAAAAGGATGAGGAGGACATGTGCGGCGCCATCGTGTCATGATTCAAAAAGGTGGGGCGTGATATCAACAGAAAAAATGACAGAGTGACTAAAGGAAATGTAATCGAATGTACAGTAAGTGAATTGAAGTGTTGAGTAGAACAAACCAAATGTTGATATGATCAAGAGCATCGGCGAGATGGGTCATTATATCATGTCAATAATTCTAGGATCTTGGCATGTCGCATCATCCACACCGCCAACTCTTTGGATGGATGGGGACTCCGAACTAAGAATGGCAGCTGATAAGCATTGTACAGGGTTGTTCATTGGCATTTTTTGACGAAAATCATCATTGCATCAAGTATAACAGTGATTGCGTTTCACCAATCATTCAGGCTAACTTCGGTTGCACAAAGATACCGAACAATGAATTTCATAATAGCCATACACAGAGTCCTATCACTGCCACTAAGCATTTCCCACAACCCAGAGTCTCAACGGTTAATCCCAACATCATAGACTCTCAACACATCCCATCATGCATGAATATGACCCATGTGATAATAATATACACTCTACACCAAAATGAGACACAAAACTTCTCCAACAAACACCATATTATCACTCATCCGTCCACCCTGCAAAGTGCCAGAAAAACACCCACTCACATCGCGAATCATTGAGCGACCGTCCAGCCAGAGCATTGCATCCCCACCACGACTAATTTCCAGCTGGGCAGCTACCCTAATACTTCCTCTTGGCCGAAGAGCCTGCAGCGTAAGGATTCACAATTTGATTGTGCTCGTGTAGCCAAGCCACATCCCCTTCATCCACACCGCTTTGCTCATAACTGGCAAAGAGAGCAATAGCATGGTGTCGGATGATTTCAAGGTGTCGCTGCTGTCTGATATACCTCATATGAAGCTGCCAATGGAACATGTGAATGCCTGTGCTAGTTGTCGGGAAGCTTCTCGGATGTGCGCACCGCATCTCAGCATCATGATCCCATTCCTGCATGATATCATTGATCATGTCCTTGCCTGGAGGCGAGAGGATATCATCCAGTGGGAGGTAGCTGCTGCCACCACGCATACGCATCTGGGCTCCATACGTGCCGTCGGCCTGGGTCCAACAATTAACGACTCAAGAACGAGTTGGGTTGTTCAATTTCATCGCCGCCTTTACCTATCCAGCGGCAGTAGTGTTGTAGTAGATTGGGGTAAAATTACGACGGTGTGGACCACCATCTGCAGTGGGCTGCTCCTAGCAGCCCCAAAGCTCTTGGGTTTTCCTGCTCAGGTCTGGCAGACCAGCAATTGCAGCGTACACTATTAAGAAAATGGTTGTATTGATGATTGATGTAACTATTGGAACTATCGATTCATCATCCGCAGGCCAGTACCATGATACCAGGTGAGTATTGTTTTCACCCACCCCCTTCCCCGCAATGTCGGAATCCATATAGGTGATGGTAAAGCTCAACTGCTTGGCAAGGAAATTTGTCAAGGTGTCACAAAAAATCTTAACTGGTGAAGACGTTTCATGCGAAGTTATGTCCTCAGCAACTTCAGCATCTACACATCATCTGGAAAATGCAAAGAAGCATCGGGGCGATGAAATACAGACCAATGTGATTGAATCACCTCTTCCTAGATGTGGTTTCGTCAATACTATTCTTCCTTCAGCAATGGCGAACCTCTGCGAACACACCCAGTGTTGCCGTGAGTTTCTGAACGTCGAGGATAGTCTTCTCTGCCATGTACCATTTTCAAAGTGGCCTGTCCGAAGCCATATCAGTGATTCAAGAAACGCAGCAAATGATTAAGTGATCCCATTGCTCAGGACGGGTGTCCAGTTTGTTGCTGATCCTCATGGACTGGGCAATCATCCAGATACGCTACCTCACTTGATTATCTCTCTGTTGTGCTGTGCATCCACCCTGCTCCTGCCAAATTCCAATAGTTTCTGCTGTCCATTGGCAGACTCCAACACCAGCGTTCTGGGCCCAGAGGTGGACTTGCTGAGTTGGCATCTGGATTGTAGTTGCATCTGTGACCACTGATTTCAGCAATCAGAAGATGTCACATCTCTGTTTAGGTTGTCAACGGAGGTCAATGATTGAGTGGTGGATAACAAATTCTCGTTACTCTAAAGCAGGGTTGGAAGTGTTGAATATATTGTCAAGGGTGATGCAATGCAGTAGCAGTGGTGAGGAGGGTGTGTTAAAGGTTGTAGAGATTTTATGTAAGGTGGGTAGGCAAGGCGAATACATATGTGGGCATGAAGGGGTTATCTTGATCTGGTGACATCATCTTGGCTGCTATTCAGCTAGGAACCAATTTCCATTGCATTAAGTAAGCGCCCTAATTGGTCAACGGAATGCTGATATCGATCACCAAGACAACTCAACGCATGCTCCGCAGTCATATCTCACACATATCTCCTTGCACTAGTTCTTGTACCCCATGATGACATCTCTTGGTCAGTATCTAAGGAGAATGCACAGTTAATTTATGGTATGAACTTAACACAAAGTAACAGCCAGAAATTAGGAAATGGGTGAAATAGCACCTTGTAAGGCTGAAAAACAATTGCCGCTATGAGCTGAATGCAGAGGCGGTATGTTTTTCGAGATCCAAGTGGTGTTGCAAATGAGAGCACAATTAACCACATTGCCAACATGTGACAAAGGATGAGACAAATTCTAAGAGATTGGTAGGACCCCGATTTGGAAGAAGTAAATCAAGGTGTGGCCTTGTCCGGAACCCAGCAAGATTTCAATCATATGAGTTGTCGCAAACCAATTGAGACATTTCTTCACATTGTTGTGACATTTCATTCTGTGAACGAAACATGGATATTTGTCAACAGTCTCTAAACTGCTCGATGATGTACCCCTAAAATACTGCTGACATCACTCATCTCAGTCATGACCACAAAGAACAGATAGTATACAGATCTGCCAAACAGCAGCCAGATGATGGTTTTGTGATCGAGCACAATAGTATTCTACTTCCAATCTTTGATGAACCACATTGTGACCCATTTCTTCACCCTTCCAACGATGATTCCAGAGATACATAAGCAGATACTGAAAATGCGTATGTTAATCCTGAGCAACCTCCAGTACGGACACATATTTAAGGTAATCAACGCTTAGACCACCGTCTAGCCAGCACACCTATTAGTAGTCAGTATTTCAATATCTTCGACTATAAAACAGATATCCATTCACAGTTTTCTTGCTAGGAGGAGTATCAATTAGCGCACTGGTTCGTCAAGCACAACTTCAGCAGAGCTGCTGTCAACGACCATTTCAGGAACCCTACAATGGAAACCGTCAGCAACTTCACTTTGTCCCACACTCTATTCCAAAGGTTGAATGAAATGTTCTATATGATGGGGATTGACTCTTCAAAATTGGACAAAATGCGGTTACAATTGATTGGCCGATCAGATCAACCTTCGTGACAATTATTAGACACCTTTCTTCTACCGCAATCCTGTTGAATGCATTGAGCTCCTCATGCAATCGGCTGCATTCACGGAACATATGTCATATGCTCCAGCAAAAGAAATTCAATAAATGTGAGGAACATATCTACACTAAGACGAAATCACAGGACTGGCGGTGGATCGAACCGGTAGATTAGTTGATTAACATCATAGCTACAATGATTTTGACTGCGTCAATAGCGACGGCAGCCGCTTGGAGCTACGATTGTCCTTGCATCTGGCAGTTCATACCAGACACAAAATACAAACCATTACGGTGACATGATGGAATTGCCAGTATATTTCAGTCTCAGAAACATCAACTTGACGATTAGATCAATGCCTTCGAATCTTGCACACAACTTTGTTGCAATTCCTCCTGTCCCTCCGAACCATCATGTTGAAAGGCATGGAAAAACAAGAGCCGTGAAAGAATAAAGAATCCATGATTGGGAGGTTTGAAGGAGGGTCTTCGAGCTTATACTTCATCCTCTCGACACACTTTTCAACTCCGGAAACCCTATGCTTTGTGCGGAGAGTCCGATGGGGCAATGTCATCCAGCCATCTGGGCATGGATGGCCAACTACATCGAAAACATTCATTTGCGCACGATCAAGTTGCATCATTGAGTGGCCTTCAAAGCACCCAATTTCGTGTTTGGGGATGGGAATTCATGGTCATGGCGATTCAGAGACTATTGGCCATACTTCGAAAGGATGATACTTGTGACTCAGGGAGATGAGACCGAGAGGCTGGAAGCAAGACAATATCTGGAACATCGAGCAGTTGGAACCTCAGAAGGAGTCTTCCGGAATATGAAATGCATCTCCTGGTCAACTATTGTTTTACCCAATGATCTTCATACCCTCTATCTCGGTATGATTATGTATTTGATGGACTGGGCAATGTCATTCCTGGAACAACATTTCAAGATTGACGAATTCAACCAGCACTGGGCTCTGATGCCTCCATATCCTGGCTTTGCTTGATTCAACAAGTCATATAGACAGGTGATGCAATGAAGTGGGAAGGAGATGAAAGCACTTGGGCGCTGGATTGTTCCAGATTGCACAGGGACTCTTTTATACCCTTTGGCGAGCCAAAGGATTCGCTTCACTGAAGCACTGTTGCGCATCAAGAACTTAGTGTATTTTCACCTCATGGCACAGTACTGGTACCATACAGAAGCCATGATGAAGTACATGGAGAAGGATCTAGAGGTGCTTCATTGTCACAAGGATGGTTTCAGTGGAGTGTGTGCCAGTAAACTTGCAAAGAAGGTCTCGGAATCGTTCAAAAAGTAGACAACTTTCGAAATACAGGAGGAACAGGAGACTGACCCTGCTTGGAACAATGTTTCTGTGGTGGCAAAGTGTCATCGTGCTGATCAAGAAAATACGCAGATCTAGTCAGAAATTGCACAATATCCTGTCCACAGATCGGATTTCAACTTGGTGAAAATGCATCTTCTGAACCACTTCTCTGTTCATATCCGCCAGCTTGGTAACCTGATCATTGCCTGTGCTAAGCTCCCAAAAAGAGCGATGATGGATCGTAAACAAGCGTACCCACAATACTATTTTCAGGAGGCCATGTTCCTGAGTGTGCGAAAAACAGCCCAAATGGAGAAGTTTCAGTATCGAGAGCTGAATGCAAATGCTGCAGAACAACATTTCGACGATGAAATGCCTCAAATAAAAGTGCCTCTCAAGTGGTGGATGAATTACCTGCTATCAGAAATCCAGACCCTTGCTGACTTAGCTTAGTGGTGTGCAATCCCAAAAGGGGACCTACAGAATCATATTGCTTGGTGTTTCAAGAGATTTGCTGACTTCACAGACGACATCCATCACAATCAGGAATTCAGTCCACTTAGCGAGGGAAAATACATTTCGTACAACACTGTAGTAATTCTGGTGACGTGTTTTAAATGCAACGAGCAGGCAGTTCATATCGTTTGTTGCACTCGGACCACAACGTGGACAAAGCATATGCCACCATGAAATGATGCAGTGCTGCTCTGGATGGGGACGAGTTGGGATAGCCACTTTACCTCGACTGCTGGATGCATTCCTGCATGTTTGCAGCGTCAATTCGTCCTCCAGGATGCTGAATCGACTGTTCAAGGGCTTCTTGCCCCGGTTCAGTCGTTTCGAACAGGGCAGATAGGTCAGACTGCTGGTATGGTAATTATTGAGGCGGGACACCAACCTACGATGCAACCATTACACATTGGGAGCTGACAACCGAAGTCTCATTTCTGTGTCGGAACCACATCCATCGTACCTCGAAGCGCGATCCAAGAGGCTGTTCACGTTCTTCCACTGACGCTGCTGACAGATGGCCTGTGGAGGTACTTGAGCAACATGATTGACTTGGATGCTTGTGATTTATTTTACATGTAGAATATTCGATTCAATGCTGGAACTAATCGTTGCTCCGATTCCGAGAAATCTCATGAGTGTTTACTCTGGGTGTCTTACTTTTGTTATGGGAGTGGTGCAAGCTTTGTATAATCGATGTCTCAAGGGTTCAAATAGTTAAGCATATTCTGGAAATCAATGAAACAGTTCAAAAAACTGTCGAAATGATTGAAATCTAGAGGACCAACATGATAGAAACATGTGCGGTAAACTAACTTAAATAACAAAAGAAGTTATTGAAATGTCATTATGACACAATCACATCATTGAATGCCTCGATGCATGGTAGAAAAATGCCATAAAGCCGCTTGCAGTATATGTGGAGAATGTGGAGAAGGATTGGTGTGTGGGTCCATTATTGGAAACAAATTTCGGATTTTGCTGGTGTAATGTGTCAGTGCCTGCATCCACATAGAATCTGACCGCATATACATAGTTGGAACACATCTTAAGTATCTTCATCAATCAATGGCAATCCAGTCTCCCCACATCAGATCCCTTCTGAGCATGGTCTGAAGACTGCCCTTTGTGACACGGGTCGCAGATATGGTTTTCATCTTCTTGATGTGAGATCGCACCCCAATCTTTTGAGCTGCCGTGAACTTGCAGTACATTTTGTGTGGTGCTGTGGGTAATATCAAATGTCTTCAATGCAGAAGCAGTGCGAAGAGCTCCCTTGAACATCACCATAGCTATCCGTTTCCCCGTCTCCTATTATGACTTGAGGTTCTTCTACAAGATTTGGAACAAGGGAGAGGGCCTGAGACTGTGGCATTTATGGGGATACATATTTGACAGTATGTGCAATGCACTCAAATTGCTCTGCACTTGGCACAGTTCTTGCAGCAGTGTGAATTCCACACCATCAGCACCTTTAACACTTGTGGCCACCTTCCCACCTCACCATAGGCCAAGCCTACAATTTTCACCCTTTTCCATAACTAGCTGGATTTCTCTCCGGAAATGATGGCTTCAGCTCTCTCCACCCCGGCACATTCATTATCAATGATCTGGAGATGTTGGAGTCAAATTCATTGACCTGCAGGCAGCTCTACTTTGTCTCCCTCCAGTGGTTGACTCTTTGGACATTTCACACTGACACACTGAATGATTATTTTCACATATGATCCCCAGTGGGCATTCAGTGTTTTCTGTGATACTTGGACAAATCCTAATACTCAATTGGTCACTCCCTGTACCAGTCTGGTTGGCCGATATATGCCGTGAGTAGTCTGAAAGACCATACAGTTCTAGCTATCCTTGCGCAAAACTTGTTGGTTGCACCCAGAGTGGACATCAATCAGTGAATAGATGGGCGCTCTGACAAAGGCTTTGGAAATCTCTTCGTCGGGAGGCGGTATTCTTGCATCTCTCACTGTATGCTCTTTTGCACTCACGCCATTGATATTGAAGTGGTACTACACAGTCTATCTTGGTATTAAGAAGTGAGCATTGCTGTGGAGGCGACAAGTAGGCTCAAATATGCCCTTCCGAACACTCACCTCTGTCACCTTTGTTCGCACAGGAATGACTCTCTTGGGAACGTAGAATCAATGACACTTTCATACCATGATACCAGACTGCAGCCTGATACGATTTCTTGGCTCCCCCTCATCACTGATTATATCTAGCTCCTCCCATATTACTTGGAGAGTATATTCTCTGTTGGATAGCATCCCCAGGAAGGCTTCCTCCTCCTTTGGCCATAATATGCTACCTACCCACCACTGTTGTACCTACACCAGGATCAACATTCAAGAACTTTCTGCATCAGAGATCTTCAGGATAAACCACTCATTGGAAGGGCTTGGTATTGGTACCGCATGGTCAAAAGGTCATTCTCTCCAGTGGAGTCCAGCAACTGATGCACTTCCATCTGACAAGGGTACAGGCTTCACTTTCTGAGGAACACATTTGTAGCAGGTGTTCACCCAGGCTACTTTGGTGCGTTTGTCTAAGTTGGACTTTGCCAAGTCAAAGAACAAGGAAATGAGTTGTGTGGGACTATGATCAGGAGCAATACAATTGTTAGAATGCCACCCATCAATCATGGATTCTCTCCTGGTTCCTCTCCTTTTCTTCACCAGTCCCTCCTCTGCCATTGCTTACTCTTCTGCAACCATCCTTCTACTGAACTGTACAGCTACCAGGCCTTCCATCACATCCAACTCATCATCCCGATTCAGGCCCGTTCCCATTCGCTTCGTCCCAGTCTATGATTACCCACATATTCCAATGGACATTATACCGTATTGCTCCAATAATCCCTTCCCTTTCTGGTTGTTTGTTCCTTCCACTTTCCCTACAAATGCTCTCTTGTTATCAATTGACTTCTTCTCATTTCCTTTGTTACCATTTGGTTCATTTTCATTCCACACTATCCTCACAGAAACCTCCAACATATTTCCTTTGTAGTGCTGAGCCCTATCATTCCTAGTCACCCTTACATTAGCTAGGAGTACAAATTTCCTCAGCTGTGGGCGAATCTATCCCTCTCATCTCCCAGAAAGATAACAAAAAATATTAACTACTCCAATTCATTGATGATGGAGATTGTGAGGTCGCAACTGCCATCATCTAAGTTCCTTACAGACCCTGGTGGGTATCACAGTGCAATGTATTTCACTGATTGCGAGTCTCACAGAGTATTTGGAAGTAATTGGACCAGAATGCCAGAGTGGTGCAACATCTAGGTTGACTGGACGGATGCAGCAGCCTTCAGATACACCAGGAAGCGCTGGTGACCAATCTGAGAGGACATAGGAGGTTAGGTGACAACTAGGGGAGCATCTGGGAATGCAGGTGAGAAGTCTTGGCACAACAGGAAATGCAGGTAACATTCTTCGGCTGAACAGGCTATCCCGGCAACAAGCTTCAGCACTTCTGGGAACACTGATAACTAGCTTGGGAATACCTGGGAATGCAGGCAACAAACCTGAGAGCACCTCCAATGACTGTAATGCAGTCTGGGAAAAGCGACATCTGTTTTGGGAGCACTGCTGGTGGGTATAGGAATTGTTGTTATTGCTTATCATTGACCGATTTGTAAAACTGATGTATTCCGTTAATATTCTCATCCATGTAGCAATGTACCTACATATCTATGTAGCTATCCATCTACAGATGGTATATCTGGACTTACAAGAGGTGGTGCATCGGATTAATTCAATGTGAGCCTGCAGATGGTGATTGAGCCAGTTTGGACATGCACTTGGGGGCCATGATTAAGAGAGTTGGGTGATGCATTTGGAGGGCATGATGGAGCGAGTCTGGAGATGCAATTGGAGGCCATAATCATGTGAAGTTGGAGGCTGTGATGGAGCAAATTTAGAGATGAACAAAGAGCCATGGTTATGGGAGTTAGGAGATTCAATTGGAGGCCACAATCATGCGATCTTGGCAGCCGTGATCAGGCAAGGGTGGAGATGCACTTGGAGGCTGTGATCCCGGAAAGTTGGGGGATGTAATCATGTGAGTATGGACAAGCACTTGGAGGCCATGATTGAGGTGAATTGAAGAAGTTTCTGGAGGCAGTCGATCTGGAGGCAGTCATTTGGGAGACATGATGAGTGCTTAGACTCTGTTCATACATTAGTCAACTCACACCCATGGGAATGTGACAAGTTGACTTTACATTTGAGCTCTCATTGAAAGCTTGGCTGGTGGCAGTCAATTTCGTAGGGAGGCATGCCAGATGCTGAAGCTGCTTTTGGGAATCATGTTGTGATTGTGAGAATGAATCAAATACAGCCAATCTTGAGTGGATTCTGCACTTGGTGTTTGCTGTACTCGGTGTATGCTGTACACTGTGTATGCTGCACTCAGTGTATGCTGTACTCTGGGTATGCTGTACTGGGTGTATGCTGAACTGGGTGTATGCTATACTTGGTGTAAGCTGTACTCAGTGTTAACTCATGACCTTGGCATGGAGATACAGAGAGAGATCACATACCTTTGTGTTCTGTGTTGATCGTAGAGTGGTGGATAAGAAAGAGAGATGGGGGATGAAGTTGGGAATTATATAAAGAATATGAGAGGATGTGGGACATCAATGGTATGACTTGCCTGATATGGTATTGAATACCTTGCAGTGGCATACTGGCCAGCCACATAGGGAGTTGTTCCTGCTGTATTGGGAATTGTAATTTCACCTGCACATGACTAGCTCCCAAGACCCAGTTCCTCATGATGATTTACCCCATATCATTCTGTCTCTCTCTTTCTCGTTCTCAATTCTCCTGTCACCTGTGAACATGAAATGAAGTCATCACTCACTACACCCGTATGCTGTGAGCATGAGTGAATACCAATTACAGCATAAATTGAGGATGGTGTACACCAAGTACTGCATTAACCCAGTGTAGACTGTTTTGCGCTGCCAGCCGGTCTCTGATCACTCAATACTCAGTTTCCTGTGGATCTTGTTGTTCCACGGCCCTCTACTGTCCAATGAGTATGAGTTAACCAATGAATCGAGTTTCAGCTCCCGTTGTGTCTCACACCAACCGCCTCTGGATCGACTGCCTCCACCTCAACTGCCTCCAGATCCACTTCTAACCTATCGACTGCCAAATGAGTGGCGAACCCCTCATTGACCACCGGTGGATCAACAGTCCGCAGATCAACTGCCTCGTGATTGAGAGTCTGCAGATCAACCTCCTGGCGATTGACTGTCTGTGGATCAACCACCTGCAGATCCACTGCCTGCAGATACACCCCCTGCAGATCACTCGCCTGCAGATCAACCGCCTGCAGATTGATCCCCTCCATGTGATCCTCTAACATTGCATCATCATGGCCTCTAACTGCATCCCCATGCGCACTTGGTCAAGTGCTACAAGTTAGCACGATTATGGTCTCCAAGTCCTTCTCCAACCTCTCACAATTATGGTCTCCTAGTGTTTCTCCACACTTGCACAATTATGTCCTCAAATGTCGCCCGATCAAGGCCTCCAATTGCACCTTTAGAGCCGTGTGATTATGGCCCCGAAGTGTATCTGCAATCTTGCTCGATGATAGCCTCCAGGTACATCTCTACACCAAGTTTGACCCATCCCCCAAGTGTATCTCTGAGGTCACTCAATCATGGTGTCCAAGTGCATTATTCAGTTGACTCAATCATGGCCTCCATCCAAGTGCACTTCCAATCTCGCTCAATCGCAGCCTGTAAGATTACATGATTATAGCCTGCATTTGCCTCTCCCCAGTGGCTCGATCACAGCCTCCAAGGGCATCTCCAAACCGATTCATCCAAAACCTACAAGGTTATACCTGAGATACCCCATTCACGGCCACATAGTGAATATTTGAGTTTATTCTATGATGGCCTCCAATCAAGTTTATCTCCAAAGTGGTGCCATCACTAGTGTTAGCAACGGTTCCAGTTTTGGACCCGGCAGGTATTATAGGTCTGCGTGGCAACGGCCTTACCCCATCAAAAATCGACGATTTTTTATGCGAACCATCACTTTAAGGCCACAAATATTAATTAGAGAGTTTGGTGTTTGGTAAGTGAAATATGTAGCTTTGCACGGCGCATCTTTTGGCCGTGTCTGATTTGCGATATCTTTAAATCTCAGCAAGCGGCAGCCGAAAAACCTCGTTTTTGCGCCAAAAATGACGATAATTTCAAAGCAGCTTGCTGAGTTTTAAAGATATCAGAAATCGGAGACCACCAAAAGATGTGCCGTCTGCAGCTGCATATTTCATGTACCAAACACTAAATTATCGGATCAATATTCGTGGACTTAATTGTGGGAACCGTTTGACACAAACCCAGACCGAACCGGCCAGGTCCGAGTATTCATGGAACCGCTATAATAGAAACGGTCCGAAAACGGAACCGTTGCTAACACTAGCCATCACAGATTACAAGTACATCTGAATGTTGACTCGATTGGGATTTCTAGGAACTACTGCGATTGTGCTCGAGTGCCATCTGCAGTTACATTGATTCTATGTATATATATGAATAGCCTAAGATAGATGATGCATACCATATTATGGTGTTGTGATTCTTCTTGTGATTATAGCAAAGACGAATATGATAGACCAAATGCTTTGTGGTAAGGGGACCTTACGATGCACTGTTGTGAAAATACTACACTCTGTGGAAAGTCCCCTGCAGAGCTGCACAGAGGTCTCATCAGCTGCTCTCAAAGTCTCCCGCAACCCTGCGCCAATGGTCTCAGCTGCTCCCAAAGTGTCCCTCTAACCTCTACTGAGGTCTCAGCTGCTCCAAAATTAGACTATTGAATAAGTCAAATATTGTAGTATGTTGGATACACCTCTATAGCTGCAGGTGCTGTCTTGCACACCTGAGAATGCTCTTGCAGAATCTGAATGAACTTTGCTTAGATCCAGGGGAGCCTGCAAGTGTCAGGAATTAAATAGGAGTACTGGTGGGCTCAATCGGAGTGACTGGGAGTATTGCATGTGGCTTCCTCACCCTTTGACATTGTGGTGATGTATGTTTCCCGGGGGTGGCCCCAGATGACCTGTTGCGATCTGGAATTTGCTAAGAGATAGGCATGAGAGTGGCAATACCATAAACATTGACTCACATGGACTAGGTTACCTTTGTCAAATCAGAACAATTGCCATTGGCAGTGATGACTTTCCAGTCCACATGTTTCCACTCAATATTCAACTCTGAAGTGGCCACTTCACCGAACATTGAAATCCCTGATCCACCATCTTTGCACATGGGAAGCACATACCCATGGATATGTCGGAGGATGGTTGGAGAGGCCCTGGTGTACTGCGATTTGGTTATTCGGACTTGGTCTTTCAGGACAGAGAATGCAGCAATGTTAGCGAGTCCAATTGGATTTGGTGTGGCTAGGGTACTGGCAATATCATGTTTGGCTTTGAGAACTGAGAACTTTTTTGATTTTGGTACTAGTTGTAAGGTCAATTTGCAGGTTGCTTTCTGCTGATGGGTGTGGATTGTGTAATCGCATTGGCTGCTGCAAAGAACTTCGTAGTTTCCAGTATCCAAGGCCAGAGCATCATGCACAGGCGCCTCTGGAGTGTTGGGGGTCATTTGAGTCATCTTGTCAATTGGGTCAGACTTGCCCACTTATATGTTGAATGCTACCACTTTCATGATAGTCCGCGTTTCCTGCAGCAGCCAAATGTATCTTTGCCACTTTGAGCCAGTGGGAGTAATTGGATATTGTCAGATCAGAATTGCAGGGTGGCTGAATCCCAGAGTTGACTGGTCTGATGCAGTGGCCTTTCGATGCACCTGGGAGCGCCTGGAGATGCTGGCAACAAGCTTGTGAGCACCTCGAATGGCTGTAGAGCAGTCTGGGAAAGACAACACATTGTTTGGGAATGCTGCAGGTGTGTGCCTGCAAATCATAGTTACTACTTATCATTCAATGACATTTAAAATTATTGTATTCCATTTGTATTGTGATCAATATATCTATGTATCGATATAGCTATCCATCTACACATGGTATATCTGGACAGGTAGCAGTTGGTGATGGGGAAATTGGAGGTGAACCTGAAGATGATGCTAGAATGAACTTAGAGATGCACTTCAAGGACATGATTGTGCTGACTTGGAACATGCACTACGTACCTGAGATTGAATGAATGCAGAGATGAACTTGGATGATGTGATCGAGTGAGTTTGGAGATGCAACTGGAGGAAGTGTTAGAGCGAGGTTAGAAATGCACTTGCAGGCCGTGATTGAGCGAGTATGGAGATGCACTTGGAGGCCAAGACAGGGTGAACTGAGAGTTGCACTTGGATGCTGCAATTGAGGAAGTTTGGAAATGCAATTGGAGGCCATGATTGATTAACTTTAGAGATGCACTTGGAGGAGGAGATCAAGTGGACTCAGAGATGCGCTTGGAGACCATATTTGAACGAGTTTAGAGATGCATTTGGAGCCCATGATCGAGCAAGTTTGGAGATGCAATTGGAGGCCATAATTGAGCAAAATTGGAAGAGTCCTTGGAGGTGGTCAATTGGATGGTGCAACATGTGCTGAGACTCAATTTATCGGTTAATTACCATGCAACCTCTGGCATGCGACGTGTACACTTACATGTGAGCACTCATGGAGAGCTGGCTGGAAGTGGTCGAGCGGTATGGTGGTACGACAGATGCTGAAGCTATATTCAGGGGTGAAGTCCTATATGTGAAAATGAAGGGAGACAGTCAATCTTCGGTGGATGCTATACTCGGTGTATGCTATACTCGTTGTACACTATACCTGGCGTTGACTGATGACCAAGTCCCGGAGACATAGAGAGGGATGACTTACCGTTGTATTCTGTGATGATGATAGTGTAGGTGACACAAAAGGGAGATGGGGGATGACGAGGGAAACATCAGGAGCAATACAACCTGATATGAGAAATCAGGTGTATGACTTAACTGATTGACGCCAGAAGACCTCATATCTGAGTTCTTACCCACTGGATGGGCAGGCGTATCTGCAATATCAAAAATGGTAAATTGACTGCTGCACAAAATACTCCGAAGTCCCACATCCTCATGGTTATGTCCTCCATCTCCTCATATCTCTGTCTGTCTCATCCACAATTCTACCATCGCCTAACAACACGAAGTTAAGTTATCCCTCTCTATTCGCCCATGCCATGATGATGAGTTAATTCCATGCACAGGATAGACCAAGTACTGTATAGACCGTGTACTGCATACATCGAGTACTATATCATCCTGTTACGCCTTTGGTGTTACAGGTATACTTCCAGGATCATTCAGGATCACTCGATAATCCAAATCTGGATACTCAATCAGAAGTCATGAGTTATCACTGGGATTACCTTATTGGATCAACTTTCCGGATTTGTTCACCTATTGGTAATATCTCCATTACCCGACCTTCATACCAATTGATCAACAACAGCAATCATGCCAAGTGCAGATAGGATGTGTATCATCTTTAGATCGGTATTGGTCGTAGAATCACTATTGTCAATGGTCATTGCTTATCGGCAGGAAACCTTATTCATAGTCGCCGAACAAACAACTATTCTCACATGTCCAATGGATTATCCCTTATGAGATGAGATATCATCAATATCAGAATATTATCGCATCTCACGATATGCAGAGTCATATAGAAGATATAGCCGATAACCAATAATCGATATATCGGAGCCCAGTCGACCAAATGGACTTATACAAATCAACCCTTAGTTCGACCACACCTTCTTTGTCTGGGCAAGTAGGACCTCGAATCCATATGTCCTGAGTGGCGCGGGATACTCTCCGTTCAATATATGGCAAAATAACTCAGTTGCAGAATACTGTATATTTGGCTCCAATAAAGCGGAGTCAAATTCAGGGTTCTGTCATTTGGCGCAATCATTAAACTGATACGTACCCGGTGGGTCTATGAGAGGGCACTCTCACTGGCTCTTGGTGACACGAACCTATTTGTTGATAATTGGCTTCAGATTAGCTGGTATCCATACGAGGTATCGCCAATCGCAATAGTGTCACAATACGAGCTCATCACCTTGATGACGCAGTTAATACTCATGGGAGTCAGAGCTCGACCATCAATGGTGGAAGGCAAGGATGATGAGGAAGTTACGTATGTGAACTTCGAAATGGGCTTTGGCAGTGTTAGGATTGTGAAGGGTGTGGATCGTCTGATATATATTAGCGATACCGACATGGAGGAAGGACATCGACAGCATTCTATCGAACAATCCAAATTCAGATTTATCTACGGATACCTATTGACCTTCCCGACCTGGAGGTTAAGCCTTGAATTTATTCCCGTGTATCATCTATTAGTTCTGTATCGAAGTCAACAAGGTTACTTCTCCTTTGAAGTCCAGAGTTGTACGTTCATCTTCAGTTCTATATCATGGATGAACCCATCACTCTGTATACTTGGTTATTCTTGGTACCTTCGTCGAAGCAGGTCATTGATCGGGAAGAGAGCAAGACAATGCTCTTGAATTCGATAAACGAGCCCAATACCATGGAGGTTTAGAGAAGACTCTTGAGTCGGCACTACTACTTCTGCTGAGGCGAAACTACTTTGCTGTTTCTTATAAGAGAAGTCGATACATGGAGTCGTCGCATTCTGGGACAAGTCAGTGCTCGAGTATAAGTGCCGGTTGCTGGGACGATACTGTACCATACGTTGGAAGTCCAAGAGTCATCACGATAGTCTGGTGGATCAGAGGATACTTCTTTCAGGGTCTCCTGGAGTCGTGTACATCAGTATACTGATATCTTAGAGACGATACTCTTTAGTCGATACTATCTTTCGGAGGCAGAGAATGGAACAGTTACCTTGTTACCTTGAGTGGAAATTCTCATACGCATCCTGAGTGAAGCCTTATTCATCTTCTTCTTTATAAGGCCGGAACTCATTAGGGGCTTTTATTGATTAGTACTTAGGGTGAATCTCCCGGTGTTACATATCCCAAGACTGACTGTCTCCAACTCCCAGCCAGTCTCTGTTCTGTCATCTCTCATCTCACATCCCTTGGGGGACTTTGTTGTACTGAACTCTCTACATTGCAACAATTATGAGTTAACCAATCAATAGAGTCTGTGCTCCAGGTGCACCTCCCTCCTGATCGACCGCCTCCAGATCAGCCACCTCCATCTCAGCCACCTCCAGCATCAGCAAAATGTAAATTGGTTTGGAAGTTATAACCGAACAACTCAGCAATACAGAAAAGCCTCACTGATCCTTTCAGGGTTCCCAGATGCTACCAGATTGGCTGGGTGCAATGCAATGTGCTCTTCAGGTGCTCCAAGACGACTTCTCCCATGCTACTCAAAGCGCTGGAAGATGTGGATCAGAATACAAGATCATCTGGAAGAGTATATAGTTGACATCAAAATGCTACAAAATAGGACTATTACGTTGTGCAAATTTCAGAAGTATTGGAACTATTTACCACATTCCCAAAACTTATCCCAAGCACCTTGACTCATGAACCATACTCCATGGAAGTGATCATTATGATGTCAATATTAAACAGTAAAATTCAAAACTCTATCTTACTTCAGCACTCCTTGATTCAGGCATTGTTAGTAATATACAGCCTGGTAGGTATCGAAATCCGTAGGGTTATGTACAAGTCGTACACTATCGATTCCATCAGATGCAGCATTTTGTCGCACCAAATGTAATAGTCCAACAATCACTCTAACAGGTACAATGTGCATCTTATTAGTCTGTTTGACAAACCAGATGAACCCGTCAACACAATCAGCCCAAACTTGTCAATCTTTGTACCTTGTTGCAATCACCACCAGGTATTTGTGAGCATGAGAACATGATACCCAGTATTGAGTCATCTTGCATCACTTCGAAAAGTTCCAGATTATGTTTCCGGTGTGGGGGTGCACCTGAAATTGGAAGTTCTGACTTGATGGAGTCTCGCTATGGTATACTACAGGAAATGAAAGCACTTGGTCTTGGATGGTGTTATAGAGGTCATTCCCTTCACTTTCCATATATTGGACCTAGATGTGACGAGATCCAGGCATGATCTCTTGGTTGGCATTGGTATATTCTACCTTGCAATCCAATTCCAGATGCTCAATAGAAGTAGGGAAGTGCAATGGTTCATGGTAGTACAATAGCCCATTCTGACGATTCATAAATATGATGTCTATCAGTACATTCCGATCATATCCAAGCACCAGACCACTAACTTCATGTCCCCAGCCATGTTCACTTTGTGCATGGAATAGCTGTCAACAGTTTGGAATCCCAATATCTATTGATGTCTCTGTGAGTGCGGTTAATTTGATACTTGTGGACACTCCACAGACATGAGTTTCTCTCAAATGATGTACCTGTTGTGATAAAGGGTGGAAAAATGTCTTCTCCTGATAATGCAGAAGGTGTATAAGAAGTGCTCTGGGTGTATTTCGCTGTTTATCAGTAGCAGATGGTAGGGTCAATGCATATGCAGAGTCAATATCATACCAGCCGTAAAGGGCAAGATGCAACAGCGTCTCCTCCTGATTGTCAAGATTGGTACCCCGGTCATTATGGTTGAACATCGGTTGAATGCAATGCAATTAGTTCAATGATCGATATGTCTCATTCACATTGCTGATATGTACTGGCCCAGCAATATCTGTGGTGATATTCTCACCAGATCCTATTCACTGAATTGCTTCTGCCATATGGGTCACAGGATGGATCTTGCAACATCCAAAATGTACGATGCCTTGTTCAATGGTTTTCCAGACCATCTGAATGCCTATTGCTCCCCACCAGGTTTCGAACACAATTGAACGGATGGTGAATTCCTTCCTGACCGGCATCTGCCCATTCATAGTGATATCATACCTCACACTTTCCACTGGATTCACTACATGGTCGATATCAGCAATACTGCAGGTGTTAGCTTCATTCTCAGCATATGATACAGAGACCTGAAAGTCCACACACCTGAAGGGGGTCATGTTTGCCACCCCATAAACCTCTCCCGCTGTAGCAGTTTACATTTCCACAGGAATATTGTTGAAGAAACTTCTAGGACCAGTTGCCTTAGTCCTGAGTTGATTCAGTAGTTGTTGCTCAGGATGTTGGAATGATATTTCAAAAAACATGCATTTAACAGGTGTTACATGATGGATTTCGCTCTCCAATTACTCTTTTGCCTTCTGTTGATCAGTATCTGACCATTTGGTTGCTGCTTGTTGGGCTCCATTCATGTGCACCTGAAATTGCCTTCATTATGCTGTAGTAATATTTTTAGCCCTGTACACAAGAACCTCCATTGCAGCACTGATTTTATCAATCTTTTGTTTGCAGAACTGATGGGATTCTCTTGCCAACGGATCATTAACTTTGGCCTTTGCAGACTTCAATATTTTCCGTGCTCGAAAGGCAGTCTTCTTCTCATGAAATCACTCAAGAGCGTAGTCTAGTGCTTTGCGGGATAGATCAGATTGATTTTGTTGGCAAACAAGTAGAGAGAATTCACACACTGCCTGCATCGCTCCTGATAACATTTCATCAGAGGCTGTTTATGCCGCACTTTCCCGTTATCATTTGAGCAGAACAGAAGGAGTATGCAATTTTACACCAGTGTTCTCATCATGACACAAATCTCTTTTCCTTTCCAGGTGCCACTTTTGAATGAATTGAATTGTGTAGAGAAGAACTGGAGGCCTGCATGATGAGGTATTGATGCGAATCTGTTGTTAAATTGATCCTTGACATTTCTGGCATTCAGGTGTTTGAGCACCCGGTGCAATGAGTTCTTAACCGAACCCAGGAGCAGCTGATGCACTTCATCAGGCTGCCAAAGACAATAGACATTGCAGAGAGGGTATTGCCATGACTGGTTGTGGATTAGGTGAACACCTAGAGTGTCCAGAGCATTGATAGTAGTTTCCTCCAGAGGAGTTGGGTTGATATGCTGATCTGAGGAGAAATTGAGTGGTCGAAAGGTTGAATGCCCCATCGGCACAACTCTAGGAATTTCACACATTGGGCATAAGCCATATGAAACTTCAGCATGCATCACTTGTTCAAGATAATGCCCGACCCAGGCAGCCAACATGGGGTCACAATGTCTCGGGAATCCCTCAGTACAGTCACATCCCAAGCTGCGACAAGTTATGTCAGGATGTCTGAGTGGGAATAGCACAGTTCCATCCTTCGAAAGAAATGCATCTTGAGTGTTTTTGGCACTTTGTGGGTGACAGGTGATCATCCCAACACAAATGAAGGTATGCTAACTAGGTGTGCAGTGGATATCTTTTCCAATATCACTAACTGTGAGATACAGCGGCAAAGCATGCTGATCATCTGAATAATTTGTCAAGTGAGTCTTCGGGGATGCACAAATGATTGGCAAAATCTTCGCTCCGTGACGAATTGGATTCAGCGTATCGCAGCATCTACCACCCTTTCTCATCCCACTGTGTGTTCGGCGACTATCTGGGTGTTCGAGGCACATCAGCTCAATATTGTGACACACCTGACACCTGCAGTATACCACTAGGAACTTCCCAAATTTGAAAATATTGCTCTAGTATGATGGTTAGCGGATATGTGAATGATTTTCAATTCATAAATCATCGCTGAGCTTGAAAACGAGTTCAGAGAGTAGCTTTCACAGGGAATCTGCAGATAGGAATGACTCAGAACTGAACATGTCCGGTCAATGGCTCAGGGAGTAATCAATCCAGATTCTCATTGGCTGGCCAAATGACTGAGCCTGTTGAAAGTCGCAAGCAGACCAAAATGGATGCCATGTATTTCATAGCTCTGAGTGCTTGCGATGCTTGTAGTAAATGCAGTTGCTTGGCCAAACGCTTCGCACCATGCATCGTCCACTCCAACTATCCTGGCATATGCTCTTGTCTCGTCAGAACAAGGGTACTTGACAGATTAGGCTTCTGGGGGTGTACAGATTGTTTGCCGGGGGTATCTTCAGGTGATGGTGCACCATGAACATTGTGTATGGGTAGATGATTCATTGACTAACTCATCGATGGCCATTCAGGTGCAGCTACTGTAGTTCAACCATGATGGCTCAGGTTGATCCCAGCCTGCAGGTGATGAAATTCCTTTGGGTAATAGCCCATCAATCTTCAATATCAGGTGATATTGTTGATAGTGAGCCTCCTGTCAGTTCTCATTGAATAATTTCATTTTGCAGATAGTGCACCAAAAGTGATCCCAGTGAGTGTTGACAGTATTCGACAAAGATTCAGTGTACATGGATTCGAACGAATGTTGATGATGCTCCAGGGGTTCATTGCAAGCCTCAGGGGATATTGGTCTGAAAGTGAGCTAACTGAGGTTACTGTATAACATTCACAGCTGCAACATGCCCTGCCGAATAGGGGGGAGGGATAATGCAAAGTCACTGTATGATCTGTTTTCTTGATAAACCAGGGTATATGTCATATCACGCACAATAATGATGCACATCTTCTGCTGAAAATCGTTAGCAGAGGAGGATTTTTTTTGCGATCACTGCAATCTACTTTATATACTGTTCATCAAGTACTGCTGCTGCAATCGCCAAAATCAGTCATATGCTATGTGATTGGCGCATTGTGAGTTAGGCCTATGGTTGAGCCTCGAAGTAACTGATAATGAAGGTAAGATTGTAATAATAGACCTAATTGGTGAGTTTCCTAGCTAGCTGTATGCCCGGTCGATGATCATTGACAATTGATATGCTGGTAGGATGTGTGCTTCAGTAATGATCTTGAACTGGAGAGTGGAACTTCAGGAGCACAATGAAGTTTAGACAAGAAGCTCAATACGTAGTCATAACTGTTGCTGCTTGCTCACAGGACGTGGATTGAACGAAGTTGTAAGGTTGTACATGTGCAATTAATGTGTAATATTGCTAGCAGTGCTTACCTTCAAACTGGATATAGTACTTATTTGGTTGCTGAACATATCATATCATATCCCTGCTATGACCTGTACAGTCATGGAACCGCATGAAGGTGAGCATCTTTCCAAGATCCTAGTATACCAATTGGAGCATATAACACAAAAAGGCAGGTTGGGTGTGCTAAAGATGTCTTTTCCTCAGCAGGGTTTTATGAATCAAAGGTGTAATGAAACACCACCGTTCATGACAACATGAAGGGATATAGCAAGCCTTTATTCCGCTGAAGGCCACTGCTACCTGCAATGCACTCAACCACACCCCAATTACTTCTACATCTCCTCTCACATCAATATTAGTTCACCACCATCTTGGTCACTGAGCAAGTCCAAGGACAAATCTCTGCCGAAGACGACGAATGTTGTCAACAGAATGATAATTCAGCTCGCTTGAGTCCCTTGATGAAAATTTTGGATCATCTGATAATATTTCTTGAACTACCTCTAGCAAAGGCAGTCCATTTGGGTAACACACCAAACAATTTCATCTGCCACAGGAGTATGGTTACCCTCTTTCACAGCAGCCATTTCCAGGAGCTCCTCAGTTTTACCACCATTCCCAATTCAACATGACACACAGTTACCAACCAAGCACTGGTGCCAGCCAGAGATTAACAAGTTATGGTCCATGGTGGCAAAGATATGACCTCCACCAAAGGAGTTATGGTTGGCCTCAGATGTGTGCCCCTCCTCAGTTATCTGGAAGATGGCTGTCATCTCCAGGTGCAGTCACAGTGCCTCCAGGACCACCGGGAAATAATACAGTCAGTTGGCCAACATCTTCCAGCTCTTCTCTTCCACCAGAATCTCCTACTTCACCCACCTGGGAGGCCCCCCCTAAGCCTCCCAAAGAAAAGATTCTAGCCACGAGCAGAACAGAGGACAACTGATGTCACAGCAATTGCTGAATAGACCCTATTACCGGTGATTTTGTACGATGCATATGCGGCCGATGATGATAGTGATGAATAGTCGGAATAGGAAGGTGTAGAAGCCAAACCCCCATTAAGCCTGATTTAAACTGAATTCTCTATGAAGCAATTTGCCAAAAGGATGGGGCAGCTCAACTACAGTGTATTCAGCAAGTGGAAGAAAGTATGGGTGGCTGGGCGTATGAAAAAGACATCGGTCCAGTATCCAGGGGCATAATGATTTTGATCAACATCAAGATGGACCACACCATGGCAAGACGGCAGTGGCAGATGGTTTGGAATTGTTCGAGAACCAGCTTCTGTTGGAGAATTTCTGTAATGCTGAATGAAACAAGCAGCGGTGGGTTGAGGTGCTTTTGAAGAAATGTGCAAGCGATATTCGGGAGGGGAGGAAAAACTGACGGCAAGGCAACAAGCAACTGGCAATGGGTTTGGGAAAGAACACGGGTACCAAGGCAAGAGGTAACCTCCCAGAGTTGTGCAAAATGACGTTTGTGGTTGTGATTCACTGGGTGTTAAACTGCAGCGATAACCTTCACTTACCCAATACACTTCAATTCTCATTCATCAATGTGAGGAACTGGGACGAGGAAAATACTTGGCTCAAAAACCTGGATAACCGAAAGAGATATTCATACTAACTTATGAGTTCAAGTGCACCTTGGAGCACAATGAATTGGACGAAGAGTTCATGGGATTATATATGCATGGGCAAATGAAGAATGACCCCATATGGGCAGATTGTGTATGACTGTTGCATTTCAAATGCTTTCAAGTTGCAACTGGCACACACTTTGAAGAAATTTTGTGTTGAAATGCAGAGAGCTACAGGGAAAGAAATTGCCAAGCATGGAATTAGACTGACAAATGTGATCCCCACTAGTCATGTGAAGGCTAGATATACCACACTTGCTAATCAACTATACGTAGACTTTGGATGGTTCTGAAGAGGGTGGAAGACAAGAGGGAGAGGAGAATGGCGAGATGTGAATGGTGCTTGTATTAATGTAAGTTCGGATTGCAAGAACAGAAATGATCATATTCCTCACATATAAAGTGGTTCAAATGCTTCCATGTCAGTGAAAAACCTAAGATTAAAATGAATTTCTTGAGCGCCTGAGTATGAGCCCATATGCCCATCTCATATTGGAGCAACTGTAACGGATCGTTGAGGACTAAAAGAAAGCAGACCAAGGTGTAATGAAAGTACAAGAGCAACTGAAGAATAGTGAGGATGTCCTCATTCCAGATAATAGCAGTTTAGTACTGAACACTGTTCTAAATACAATCAACAACTAATTTGCACAAAAATGGGATGATGAAGCAGTCAGGCTGCTGAATGGCCGTCTGATTTGCCAATCGAAACCTGACCAAGTCCCTGGCAACAAGTATTCAATTCCAGGCCTGCCGGGAACTGAATTTCTGGTGCACATGCTTTGGGCAATATGGTTCATTATGAGGAATAGGGGTTGGGAATTGCATATGCCAGGAGTGCCAGTGGCAGATGAGATGGGTCTTGGCAAGATGTTTACCTCGGTGGCAGTGTCTATGAGATGCAAATTGCTGACTGAAAAGGTCAATCTGGGGTTGCCGTTGTCAATGTAGTGAGGCAAAACTACAAATCAAGGGGTGAATCTGGCTCAGAACGACTCTCCCATGATCATCAGTGAACAATTGGAGTGGTCACTATTGCGGTGACTGAAGTCAGTGCCTTGCCACCGCTTAGTGATTGAGACAACTCCAGCTGTGGGGCATTCAGCTTTTATATCAGCTCTTGAATCAATCCTGTTGGTCACAATGGCCGGAGTGGGAGACACATTCAAGAGTGTCATTGACCAGATGACCAATGGAACAGATCTCAAGCTTGGGAACCTGTTGGATGGGGAAGATACAAATCTCACCCACAATGATCTGACAACATGTATTGACAAGGTGGAAAACCGATGGAATATTCGCCTTGTGTCATATGATATGTGAACATTGAGAGTAAAACCATCAAGCGATTGCCAACTCCCATACTCTTCATCGAGTTTTGGCATTTTTGATAAGTAACATTGTAGAAGAAGAATGACAATATGGGCTGGCATATTGCGATGAGAGCAAAAATTTAATTGAAACTTCAACTGACAGTACTGCCAGGATTCTATGCACTCCATGACTGGTGTTACCAGCCAATGTGGTTGATTTCTAGTGTTCCTGGAGATCCAGCAGATTATACTGCGATGGAAAAGCATGCTACCGAGGCGCAGCATTTTGCTGAGATCACTATGATGCAAGCCATCCAGACCGAAGACAGAAAATCGCAAATGGATGCGGCACACCAAATGATACAGATTGGAAAGTCTTGGATAATCAGAAAGTGGTCGGAATTGAAACTTGGAAACAGAAAACCTTTGGTTTGGATACCAACAGAGAATGCACAGCTTACTGATCTCTGGTGGACTGAGTATGAGGAAGGAAAACTGAAGATGCTTATGGAAAGATCCATCTCACAAGGTGCTTCAAGAGCTGGGAGTGTTTATAGTTGGCTGCTAGCATGTTTTCTGTTAGTGCTGGCACACACTAAGAATCACAATGAGGATTCAGGATGATGGTATGACAAATGGCCACTCAACACTTCGGGAGATTGGGTTAGGGTTTCACCCTTAGCACCGGTATTGGTACATGATGAGTTACAGCAAATAGATATCAGGTTGTTAGCAAGCAACAATGGATGACACCGATTTGTGAAACGACATTGGGTACGCCATTCACATGATTATTAGTGGGATTACACTTGAGCTGCATGTCGATTGAATAGGCAGCCCTTTGTGGGTCCTTGCCGAGTCACCTATGATAACGCAATTATGTTGTCACAACCGAAGCATTAATTATAAATGCCAGTGATGCATACAATTGTCAACAACTCCAAGTATACCTTATCTAGCGGGACAACACACAGTTAAGTTGCGATTACACAGAATTGCCTATGCAGTAGAGGTCATGCAATATCAGTGTACGTGGAACATTCCAGCCTATCACAGGAGGAAGGCGAACACCTTGAGCGACTTGCCGGTCATCGAACAGTTGAAACCTAAGCATGCAGTGTCTGAGCGATCTATGACTCAGGCTGATGATAAGAGGTCTGAAGTGAACTTCCTCATTTGTTTGAGTTACTATGCATTGCTACCTGAAGATGGTGTGATGATCTATGTTGGCAGAGTATTGGTTGGTCGCCAATTCACTCTCTCACGCAATTGCCACATACCGAGATCATGGTAAGCCAATAATCGAATTGTGATAAACACTGACGAGACAAGGTGTCGTCAGATGATCCAACTACTGAACCCACAGAATGCGAGATGTCCAAGTTGAAGTAATGAGCTGTTACCAATGTGCATTTGATATCTTGCTTGAGGATGGCCCTATCCAGCAGCATATTACTTTAAAACCACTCATGCATGAACACGATAACCATCAGGAACTTGTGGCATATCACTGAGGCAATTAGTGAAGTCCTTAGCGATAATCAATGAAGCTGTTATGGGGGTGCTTCCACCTAAGTAACTATACTTATAAGAAAGTATTGGTAGATGCTGAATACGTCCTGGGTACACAGCCGTGGTTCTTATCGTAATCTCATATGCGTATCTCCAAACACAGTGTATCGGCAATCTATACAGGTCGTATACACATGGAGGACAAATATGTATAGTCATATCAGATACCATTAAGTGAATAACAACTAAATGGTATTATGGTGTAATGCAATACTGACAGTACATATATTTGTATGATTAATCACAGCGAGTAATTCATATCATAAAGTATATTTGTATAACTAATCTTAGTGATCAATTCATAGTAAAGTATATTCCTATAATTAATATCAGTAAGTAATTATTATCGTGGCGGTAATATTTTGCCCATTCATAGTGTAATCTCAATTGACATGTGTCTTCACACAGTCCCTTTATTTTCCCTTGATACCCTGGCATTCAGATACTATCCGCAAAATCATGTCTTAAGCGTAATCTCCGTCAATACTCAATTCTCCAGTTCTGAGGAGTTCTCGCATATTTCTCTTTTCTCGTTTATTTGAAAACCCAAATCTTTCTTGCAGTTGTTGATTTGTGGGTTCTCATCAATTCTTAAATATTCTTCCCGATCTGGTTTTATGTAACTTCTTTGATTTGGGATGTCGATATTTTGGAACTAGCTTCGACCATGATGGATGAACTTCACAATCTTAATCGGTAATGAAGTTAGATTCAGCAATATCAGAATCGTTATTACTATCTAATATTGGATTATCAGATTCAGGAATAATAACTTCGTTAGAGGTTTTTATTTTGGATGAGGTATCACGGCACAATCCCTACTCACATCTTCTGAAGGGAAAATGTTATATTGTCGATAATAGATTAATATCTCCGTAATCTGAATTATACATACAAACCACCAAATACACTGGGCGGCAGATAATTCATCTTCTCTTTCCAATCGATCAAGTATTAGAGATAGGACACACAGTATGACGTCGTACTCGTTATCAAACTTATGCTAGAACATAGGGAGGGGGAACTGCATACAATCGCAATAAATAATACTGATATACTCGGTGGTAAAATAATACTAATCAGAAATAGAAACAACAATATTATTTCAGCTTCGTTCTTGCAGGTAGGTTAAGTTCGTGATCCTGGGGCTGCCCTTCCAATGCCTGAGCATTGCCGTCTCTTTATAGCCTGTCTTGGACTACCAAAGTTTATGTCTGAACATTAGCTAGGATTTCATCTGTCGTATCCTAGAGTACTTATTTATCATGAGCCAGGCTGTTGAATAGAGGACCATGCATCCCAAAGGTGATCGTGTAATTGCATGATTGGACTTGAAGCGTTACGCTCCTGATAAGGATCAGGCCATCATCTGCAGTACGATTTAATCAAACAGTAACTTCAACTCAAATATCTCGCAACTTGTGTATTTCGGATAGTCAAAACTTCCCCTTGCCTGACGTGGTTATTTGGAGAGCTTTAAACAGATTGTGTAATAAATTAAGACACAACCTCACCATACAGGCTATTTGGCTTCTCCGCTTCGGAGAGTTACATGGCAACACACCATTGCTCTGTCGACATTCGACATGACGATTCACACCTTTGTGAGTGAAGTGATAATGATTTAGCGTCACTCGATTGTTCAGTGCCAGGGAGTCGGAGACTTATCGGGTCTCATGGACTTTTCCCAACGTCTTCGTCAATCAGACACACCATGGTTAGGCCGATACCATTCTGTGTGGCCAGGAAGTACCCGAGTTGTTTCGCTCCACAAGGGATTCACCGGAGGTCCCACTTGATTGCATATTGGCCATCGTCTGCCTGACATGTCAGTCCCATTAATACTGTCGACGTGTCCAGTCCCACTTAGCATAGTTTAGTGAATGTGGTAAGAATCAACTATCATCTCTACAAGCCTTGAAGGCTTGCGACTGGCCAAGGTTATTGCATCATCAAATCAGCTCTACGGTAGTTTATGAGCTTTCAATGAATCCGCTAGCAATGAGGCTCACTATTAAATGGACACGAGCCTCCTGTGAAATCCCGCTTAATACCATAGGAGTGGCCAACTTGCACTGTCTAGGTTTGGTGTTATGTATACCTGCTGAGCTGAACTTTGTGGCATAAACCCTCCGACACGTGACAAATGTACCATTACATCTATTAAGGGAGAACCCTTAACAGAAGCAATCATGCTGTCATAGCAAGAATTCAAATGGACTTTCATCCTGAGGACTTGACTATAAAATGCTCATGTCACTCGGCCGATGAAGAGGACCAAGCGCTAGCCGCAATCAACATTGAGACATTAGCAGCGAAGAACACCACACAATATTATAAAGATTTGAACTCTGGAGTACTTCTATTACTACTGTGCCTCCTTGTTGGCATCTACCTCCACTCGAACATACACATATGGGTAATTTGAACTCCCTTGTATGCCTACTCATTCCTCATCAGTAGCGAAAACAGCATTGACACACACAATAACTGTTATTGGTGACCTATACGTTTATTACCAAGAACGCGGACAAAGTCGGTTATCAGCCTGTGCGCGCCATTTTGCAGTTCGGTCTTGTTTTACATATGACGTCTGGAGGTTCCTTGAGATGGGACTCGCACCTGGAGTAGAATTCGAGGATTTTGGCACCCTGCTTGATCTATCTTTTGGCGATTGTAGGTACTAGTTTGTTCTTGGAAGTGATTTCAAGAAGTTTAGTCTTGGGATAAGATGAGGGAAAAAGAGCAGAGCAATTGGTGACCAGGCAGCAGTACTCAATCTAATAAATGTTGTACCGATTATTCGGATGAAGCACCACTGTAACAGATTCTCTGATTTCCCGAAGACTGTGAGAGTGATTTCTGTGAATGCTGATGAATAAGTGTGCGAAGTATTCTGAACCTAACCAAGACGAAGAATCCAGTGTGGCGCTCTTTTAGGAACAAGAGAGACGTAAAATTTGCTCCCAGGTGCACCTTCTCCATAACAGGCGGTACACATTTGTCCTCTTCCTGGCCAGGTTCATCAGTTGAAGTAGAGGCTGACCAAGAATTTTTCGGATCCTGTGTGTATATTTCTGATATGTTGAAATGGGGAATGCTGAATGCACAGAAATGCAGCTCAAAGTGCAAGATTCACAAAATCCCTTCGTACACGTCACTACACCCAAAGTTGGCAGGAATGGCCTAAATCTAACAGCAGCATACCATGCAGTAATAACAGAGAAATTCTGAGTATTGAATAAGCAGCACCAGGCATTTGAATAAGTTGTCTGGCTAGGGCAAAACAGAGTACCACATACATAGTTACTGAACATGGGTCCTGATGGTTATGATAACTGCACGAGTGATCTCCACCAATACTCTGGACTGGTGCAAATGAGATTCATGCACAGTTTGAAAGTGGACCAAGCATCATGATGTCAATCTTGTACTGCATTCTGCAGTCTCGGGAGGACCTTACAAAGTGGCTGATAGAGACTGCAGACCCATTGCAGTGAGATGTATAATCATTTGAGATTGTTAATTAGGATGGTAACATTGCAGTATCCTTCACTAGAAATTCAATCAACCAAATCATCTCAAATGATAGAAATAGTCAGAAAGGTCATTTGCAATGCAAAATCTGCTGGATAAATGCATTGTTTCTCTTTGTAATATTGACGTGAATTGAGTTAGGATGGATGACTTGTTGTTTCTTCTATCAGGATTGGTTAGTGTGGGATATCATTGGCGTTCTTCATTAGTATTAATGACAATTATGAGATGAAGTCAATTGAGTAGAACTCATTGTGCAATGATGCAGGCGTGCCAATCAAACTGATGAGATATCTTGTGCAGATTATTTGCTGGCACCAACTGACAAGATGCAGCTTCCACTGCTAATGCATTCGTCATTGGTGGAATGTTGAATATCCTCCAAACCTGTGTCTACAATTTGATATTCCAGCCTCACCACATCATGTGTTAATTGGCCATCGTCAAATAGCCATATTCAATTCCACCAGTTGCTCCAAATTATTTTGCATTACGAAATTGTTAATGCTGCGGAATCCATAGGCCAAGCCCAACTGCCGAAATGAACAGACCAAAAACTGGAGTATTCAGCTACTTTCAGGTGAGCAGGAAACCTTCGGCCAAGTGCAAAGTTTGAAGTCATCAGACGGAATGAGGTGTCATTCAACCTCTTCCAGGTGCACCGGAATCATGAGGCCAGGTACGAAGTTCGAAGCAAACAGACTCAAACGGTATGATTTTACTACCTTCAGGTTCTCCGGAAACCTGAGGCCAGGTACATAATTCAGACATCAACATACCGAAAGACATCTTTCAGCAACATGCAGATGCACCAGAGTATCCCCCATACAACTTGGGTCGTGTTAGCAACGGTTCTGGACCATCGCTTCGGGTCCGGGCGTGGGTCGGAACCAAACTGTCACCAAATTGGTCGTCGGGGTCGTCAATACACCCTATCTATCAAATGTCGTACAGTTCAATGGAAATCTCTGAACCCGTCTGAATCGGGCGTGTGGTCAGTGGGTTGTCCAGTGGGTCCGTCTCTAGATTTATATAATGCTCTTGCTCTTGCTGTTTAATGATAGGATTTGATCAAAATCGCTCATTCAACATCGAATAATCACTTTTTGAATGCTTTGCCGGTTGCAACACCCATTCTTTTGGAATGAATGTTCTTCCTTTTGTGTGCTGTATTTTGGACTACTAAGGTGGACAATGATTCTGTTATGAGCTAAAATATCCGTGCGATGCCTTGATTACCCAATATTCACAACTAAACATTTTTGACCCACCTTCGACCCTCATGTACAAGAAGGGGCAACAAAGATATCGTGCACTGTTTTCGCTGTAATCGCCGCCACTACATGGAATACACTTCTTTGTTACAAAGCAACACTTTGATTACTAAAGATGCATAAGCAAAAATCGTTGACACTTCTTTGAGGCTCATTTGGAGGTTGGGGCACGGTGCGTGGAGCTGTTGACGTTGCCCCAAAAGGTGGCTACTACCTCGTTTATAGATGTCTGCAATCAGGCGCCAGTTTGATAACCCACAATGCAAAGCCCAAAATCATTGACGCACTGTTGACGCTCAATTCCAGAATGGGGCAATGACCATGTCGCTAACTCTTTTGCCTATAAATGCTGCCATTGCATTCATTATGCCTAACCACAACGAGAGCACTTTATAATTACCTGAATTAAAAAACTAATAATCATTGAAGCTCCGTTGACTCGCATTTCCAGAATGGGGTAACGAAGATATAACGCATCGTTTTGCCTGAAATGGCTGCAAACACATTGTATATGAATCATTACCAAAAATCAACACCTAGATAACTCAAGATTCAAAGTCAAAAATTGTTGACAGTTGGTTGACTCTGATTTTAAGGATGGGGCATTGACCGCGTTGCTTGCTGTTTTGCCTGTAAAGGCAGCCAAAACATCAGTTATGCATAACAGCGACCAATTCACTTGATAATTACCTTATATACAGGACCAATAATCGTTGACACACCATTGATGCTGATTTGAATGGATTGTCTAGTCAATATATGCGGCCATTGATGCTTGAATGAATGATTATTTTGACTTATCAGTTGCCTTTTGGCCAGATTGATACTCAGCCCTTCTGGAAAGCTGAGCCCAGAAATCTTGTTGCACGGGTCGCTCTCATTCACCCAAATTGAGACATCTTGCTGAATGATTCAATTCGCCCGCCATACTGCGGTTTAGGAACAAATATTCACATGCAAAGGCTCAATATTCTCCCATAGTATTTCTGGAAGTGAAATTCTCGGTCAAGCAACATATAGAACCTGGTGATATCATATTGACCCATTCTGTTCTACTTTTTCTTGTTTCCTTTATTCCTCCTTAGTTCCATTGTATTGACCATTATCAACCCCTTTTCAGCCAGTTTCGTTGACCTCCATGTTGATTCCAGCCCTTGCATTGAATCCAGCATAACCATTCAAGTATTGGTGCACCATGATTCCCAGGAACAGCATGCGTAGAATAATTCCTCTGTCCGCTGTGATATGACATCTCACTATCCACTCAAACTATTGTCATATATAGCTTTCAACCCAATCATTTACTTTATGTCAACTTTGTATTATTGAGACTCATAATGAATTTGTGATTTAATCGTGTGTCATAAAGTACATATCAGGCCCTAAATCAGATTGTGAGTGAGCAATCATGACCTATTTTTTTGCGATCATGGCATTGATGAGAGCTTCAATCAATATCATTACCTCTGAAACATTATTGTACCTTACCATTCTTTTCCTTTACTCTTGTATTTCTCCTTTGTGTACTAAAATGCTCCCTCTCCCTTCCTCCATTAACTGAAATGTTATACTCAAGGTATTCTGCATACACGGCTGAGATGAATGCAACAAAGGTAAGTTATGCTTACAATATTACCTTATGGACCACTGACATAGCAGCTGCATACTAATACATCAGAATATCATCAAAATAAGGGTATCCTTCCTGCAGATGTCCCATATATGGAGGTTCACATTTCTCCCCAATTGTGAACATACTCAGCATGAACCCTTGTAACTATACTGTCTCTCACAAGGTTCCAAATGGATCAAGTTCTGCAGATGATCAAAGTTGCAACAATTCCATCCCATGCAGGAGCACTCATTTTCAGTGTGCGATTTCACCAGCTCCAAGGGGTAGTTGATGTTACCAACCATGATAATTTTGCAAGTTGTATTCAGGTGGAGGTCTGGCTCAGGTGCGTCTGTTTCAATTCTATATGTGTTAACTGAACCGACCTCCAATTCTTCCAACCAAACTAAGAGCATGGGTAATAGAAAGTGCTAACATTTCACATGGTGCATTAGCAATCCATCTACCCTCTTGTACCTGACTCTTCCTACTTCGCAACACCGGGCTGCCATCCTTGATATAGCTATGAACAGTTGAAGTCACAAGTCCTGACCCCACTCAAGGCATGTCTTGAATTGTATTCTCCTCGACTATGTGCAATTTCTTGCAACATTTTTTCCAATGTTCGATTTCTCTTAATCTTATATTTACCGCATATACACTCTCTTCCACATTCCCCAACTTTCTATCTTCATTCCAGCAAATGGAACCTACACCCAGCCAGGTGAGGAATCACTATTTTCAGAAGGATCAAGAAGCACACCTTGAGAGAACACTTGCACTCAGATGCAAGAAAACAGCCAATGTTCATTGTGGATCAAATGTTTCACTTTCCAGCCTTCTGCCTTTGTGCATTATATTGCAGATGACAAATGTCTCGAATTTCATTGATGAAGAATGATAATCCCAATCAGGAGATTGAAGATGTGGAAAGTGTGGATACAGCAGAGTCAACCTTGGCACCCGAAATCAAAGAAGAGGCTATGGACCATCAACCGGAGGTCCGACTGCTAGGCTTAGCACGCCTGGACAAGTCATTCCACAGTACAAGGGTTTCAGTGTGAAAGAAATGGAGCCCTGCTGATACTGTCATTGCATGCCCTCCGAATCCAAATTCCTGAAATCCAGCCAGGGCATCTGCACCACCACCACCACTGTTCCACCTGCAACATTCAGCCCTCCTCACTGAAGTATGTAAGTCTGACCGTGGACCACCTGCGTGGGCGCCCCCACTACCATAGGCTAGTGGAGACAAGAATGATCCACAACGTGAGACCAGTGCAGATCAGCATGTTCCGACAAGCCAAAAGGCTACTTTCGAGGTTGCGAAATGGTTCATGGACGCAATTACATTCACAAATACGCTGTGGCTGATATTATCTGAGTAGAAGTGCTCGATCATTGAAGAACCTTGGAATCTGGCCCTTGATCCTCGGGATGGTCAAAAGGTATTATCAGGTGCTCGAAGCAGTGGCAGAAGTTGCAGTTGAACAGTATCACAGTGAATGGGTATGAATGACTGCTACTGGCTCACCGAGTCATGAAGGGAGAAACCGGCCAATGGGGCATGGTCTTATTGTAATGTCCCGGCTGATCCAGTCATCATGGAACCCGTGCCCATCTCCACGCTGCCACAGCACATTTCAATGCAGGCCAGGCTAAAGACAATCGGAACAGATATAGTTGAAGAGGAGATGGCAACAACAGATGATTGGGGTTGTATCCCAGAAAAATGTCAGGATGTTGCGGGGGCCTTCAGAGAAAAGACCAGGACACTCCCACCACACATGGCAATTCACAATGTGGTTGATCTGGAACCCAAATACAATTTAGCACGTGAGTCAATCAACCACCTCCCAGAGTTGTACTTCTGGATACTCAAGGCCTTTATTTGAACCAACATGGGAAACACCTATACTCAGTGTATGCTATGCTAGGCCACAGTGCCGAACCCTTTTGCCAAGGAATAATATTGAAGTCTACAGTTGTGTGTCAACTATTGAGCTCTGTCCATGGGCACATTAAAAACTTTGTCCCATCTTCCTCCTGTCTCAGGGTTACTTGATGGAGGGCACATAGCGCGGATCTTCATTCAACTGGATCTCTATACTGCCTACCATGTTATCTGGATCAATGAAGCCAATGAGTTGAAGACTACATTCCAAACACACTATGGTCAGTTGGAATACCGAGTCATACCCTTCTGGTTGATACATACATCTGTTCCTTGTGAGGCTGAGATTGACGATTATCCACAGCCTGACATTGAGGTTTCAGCTGTTTGTTACCATGCTCATATACTCATCTACTGGACAGATGAGTAGGAGCATGAAGACCATGTCAGAAAAGTACTACAGCTACTACATCAATTTGGGCTCATTTGGAAGGCCTCAAAGTGCCAATTCAGAGTTTGGTAAGTCAGCTTTCTTGGATTTGTCATTGACTTGGATGGAGTCATCATTGAGTAAGACTGCATATCCACAACCCAACACTGGCTGTCTCCAGAGACAGTTCAGGATGTGCAAGTCCTCCTCAATCTCACCAACTTCTAACTGTGATTCATTCAGATATATGCAAAGGTGACAACATGCATATTACACTGGCTCTAGACGAAAGGCTCATGGAGGTGAGAATGGACTCGGGATGCCTAACTTGGATCTCAATATCTCACAAATATCTTCATCAACTCACCAATTCCCCTGCATTTCTCCAGTGACAACCCATCATTCCGCAGACAGATGCAAGTGGCCTTGCACTGACTGGCATCCTCAATCAGTATGACGGATATGGGATCCTCTGGTCTGTCAATTTCTACAATCATACATACTCCCCTGCTGATCAGAACTAGAACACTTATAATCAGCAGCATTGGGCAATTCCTAATACAATGAAACAATGGCGTCACAAGTCCATGGGTGGCAATCAGAAGGTCCTGATCGAGTGTGACCGTAAGTAACTAGAGTACTTCCCGACTTCCAATGTGCATTCCAGAGAAGAAGCTATGTGAACTGAATGTTAGGGGTTCTCTTCTAGCAGCGGTAATGATACATGAATGGATTGTATGCAAGTACATGTGATTATTCGTATAGAGATATGAGGTCATATGCAAAACACCTGCTTGTGAGACAACATCATGTTT